>Ga0208570_1000019_pt1 | contig 93073 bp, 81 predicted proteins | sample DeeseametaMP1202_FD_184192 | JGI IMG/M metagenome (GOLD analysis project Ga0208570, IMG submission 184192) | Marine microbial communities from the Deep Indian Ocean - MP1202 (SPAdes) | ecosystem: Environmental > Aquatic > Marine > Oceanic | place: South Indian Ocean | collected 2011-03-08
ATATCCGTTGGGTTCTCTTAGAGATCCGCAATCAGGGTCTGTCACTGACCAGTAGTCCTGGCGGACCTGGTCCACCGGCAGCGGGTCCGGTCACATCTTTCCCTCACCACCCGTAATGCTCCTCAGCCTCGGCCGGTCCCAGTACAGACTCTTGCACCTCTTGTTGGGACACACCTTCGGCTTGGACTCCGTTCGGGGCAGCCAGACATAGCCGCACCGCTCGCACTTGTTCGCCCACACCTTCACTCTTCCCATAGACCCCTCACATCACGGTCTGACTCCACTTAATGATACCCATTGGGTATTGTATTATATACCCAATGGGTATATAATGTATATAGTGATTCCCGATGAATCAAGTACATCTACTACAGGGTAAAGAGTTGGAAGTAACGAGCGTATCAGCCAGTGTCAGGTTCTCCGGCACCGTCGGGCCTTCGAGGTTCAAGACGGTGGAACTGTCGGCAGAGGCCACGGTGCAAGGTGACGAGGACTGGCGGGATGCCCAGAGCCACCTATATCAAGAATTGGGCAAACAGGTGAAGTATCTGTGGCTGCAGGGCCAGAAGGCCACGGAAGACGCTGAGAAGGCCATAGACGGGATTCCAGGGTCAGACCTGACTCAGACACCAGTAGCCGACCACCACTGCCTGGATCATCTGACTGAGTTCAAGAGGTACCAGCGTGGTGCCAATACCTGGTATAGCCACAAGACCGATGACGGGACGTGGTGCAGGGAAACCCAGTCCGATTGATCCCCCTTGGTGACATCGGCTTATTGCCGGGTATGGTGGCCCATCACTAACGTCTCCACATGGGCCACTTCTACCGTTTCAAGCGTGGAGACGGCGTAACCATCGTCTCGGGCAGATATGCCGGTCTCCCCGGCACCGTTGACAGTGCCGTCTTCCAGAGGACCATCGACTACCCCGATGCGTTTTCCCCCGGCTACCACGTCATCATCAGTGATGGGCCTGCGGTCACCGTCAGGTGGGACCAGGTAAGGGCATTGAGTATCGGTGTGGAGGAGGACCAGTGACCCAATAGTCGTTGATGATCTTCGCTGTTCCAGACCGGGAGGGTGCGGATGTAGGTTTGGCGGCGCACATCGTTTTGTTGAAGCGGATAGATAATCAAGGATGGAGAGTGAAAACAACATGACAACCCAAGTTTTTCTACTACTAGACATGACCGGCTCGATGCAGGCCGACAAGCAGGCGACCATAGATGCCTGCAACGAATTCGTGGAAGGCCTGAAGGCCGACCCCCACACCAGGGACTTTTTATTTTCCCTGGCGGTATTTAATTCCAATATCGGGCTGGAGCGCATAGTGGACGGTGTGCCGCTGGACCGGGCGCCGAGACTGGACCACGAGCACTACCAGCCCACCGGCGCCACCCCGCTCTACGACGCCATGTGGCAATCTATGGATCTGATGAAAGCTCACCAGGGACAGGTGCTGTTCATCGTCCAGACCGACGGGGAAGAGAACAGCTCCAAGACCGCCACCAGGCAGCAGATCGTCGATCGAGTGGCGGAGAAGACTGCAGCCGGCTGGCAGTTCGTCTACCTGGGCTGCGACATAGATGCCATGCAACAGGGTGGGGAACTGGGGATAGCGGCCGGCAACACCATGTCCTATGACCGGAAGCATACCGGCAAAGCATTCGCCACCTTGACGGACTCTGCGGCCCGTTACGCGGTGAGGGGTTCAAAGACAGGTGCCACGTTCTTCAAGCCCAGACCCAGTGGAAAGCCCAGACAGGGGCAGACCAGTTGATGGTGACAGGGATAAAGGTCTACGGTGCCACCGACGTGGGGAGGACCAGGACCAGCAACGAGGACTGCCATGCCGCTCTGGTCGGCGATGGATGTCCCGCAGGGATCGATGCGCTGCTGATCGTGGCTGATGGCCTGGGCGGACATGCGGCCGGTGAAGTGGCCAGTAGGATGGCGGTCGACGGCATGGTCCGGAAGCTCGAAGAAAGAGAAGACTATCTGATGTCACTTGAGGGTGGTGCCTTGGATGCCGCTCTGGCGCAGATGTTGGAAGAGGTCAGCGGTGAGGTCTACGCGGCGGGGCAGTTCTCACCCAACCGAGGGATGGGGACAACCTGCACCGTAGCCGCAATCAGGTCCGGTCAACTCTACCTGGCCCACATCGGGGACAGCAGAGCATACCTGCTCCGTGAGGGTGATCTGCGCCAATTGACCACAGACCACTCCTGGGTCGAGGAGGCGGTGGTATCGGGTATCTTGACCAGGGATGCTGCCAGGTCCCACCCCGACCGCCATGTTGTCACCAGGGCCGTAGGACTGGACCCTGAGGTCGTGGCGGACAAAGGGATGTTCTCTCTGATGGATGGTGACCTCTTGCTGCTCTGCTCCGACGGGCTGAACTCCATGGTGGCTGATGCCGGTATCGCAGGCCTATCGTTGATCACTGTGCCGGACCAGGTGTGCGCGACGTTGATCGATGCTGCCAACGAGTCTGGCGGCCATGACAATGTCACGGTGGTGGTAGCTGCCTTATAGGGGCTACCCCCGGTGCCGTTGGGGCGCTATCTACATGGCATGGAGACTTCGCCGTCGCCGCCTCCAGCGATCGATTTCCCGTCTGTCCGCGGGGCGATCAGTCCAACAGATGGCCGGGATCAACCTTGACTTTGAAGGCCCATTATCGTCTGAATGATGGGTCCACCTCAGAGGCTTCTTATGATGCTATTTATCTTCGCCATATCTGTCTTAGTTCTCTACTTTGCGATCTCGGTTTGTTGGCAACTACTAAGATCCATACTGACATTGCCGTTCAAGGTTGGGACTGAGACATACGAACACGATCACTTCGCTGATGATGAGACAGCCATATGGGTCAAAGGGAAGAACGGCCGTTATTTCAGGTACGACCTGGAGATCGGCGCCCGAAATGATGCTGGTTACGATGAACAGGTGGATGCACTGAACGAGTTCTTCGCTGAGTATGTTTTAGACAGAGAGTTGACCAATACTTAACCTGAATCACTCATCCCAACCAATCACATGAAGATTAAAACTGCAAACATAGGAAACGGCCCACAATGACCATGTGTATGTATATAAACTAAATTGTTGAGAAATTCTCACCTAGGTAGGCTCAGTGTAAGGTTGACTAAGTGGCTTGGGCTAAGGTGTGACTTCGCTTCATACGAGGGTTTGGAGCTATAAGTCAACTGGGATCCTTGATTTCCGGTTCCCGGGCGTTCTTTGATTTAATCAATTCATCGGGGAATTAATAAAATAGCTGGCGGATAATTAATAATTCACTACCCGCTTCTGCATCCCATTCCTTGGGGGGTATTAATTTGGTTTTCTCGATTTAATAATCCTACTCGAGCTGGTATATGTGTTGAGTGTTGGCAACCAACAAAAGTGGGACACTTTTTGTTAAGGAGAGATCAGGGGGAAATAGCTGGCTATAGAGGAAAGACTCAAGGCTCCAGAAGGAAAATACAAACTAGTCGTGTCTGACCATTTCGATTGTAGAACGCGAATGGAACGAACGAGAGGCAGAACGCCAGGCCGACCGAGCAACCCGAACGCCTGACACCAAGACCGGCCCGTTCTTCAGTCGCAACTCAGGTTCCGGGAATTCCTCGTACCTAAAGCACATCTCGTTCTTGCTAACGCTTTTGCTAACGCACCAGCAAGTACCGGGTAAGACTGGATAAGAACGTAGGCTTGGAACCTATGGCAACAGTTTAGGAGATGCGGACGAAATCACGCCTGATAACATGAAGTAAGCAAGGTATCATCAGGCTTCGAACCCAGGGGTTGTGAGTTCGAGTCTCGCCGGGCGCACCACTTTTCTTAGACTAAACCGGCTCCCACTGAATCGGCGGGAGCCGGTTATTTTGTGTCTATTAGCCCCATCCCTACCCGCCGGATGTCCACGTCTATTTTTACGCTAAGGACATTTCTTCGGTTTCATCGTCATCCGGTCAGCGTGCCGCGGTCAGTCAGAATCCCCCAAGTCTGAGACGGCTACGCGGTAGCTGGGGTTGCCTTCGGTGTCGCGGGGACCGAGCACGTTGGCCTTTTGCAGCATCTCTTGGCAATTCGGGCTTAGGTTCAGGAGATGCAGCCGCTTGCGCGCGCGTCCGTAGCGCTGGGCTAGCTCAACGATCGCTTCCATACCTGAATGGTCCCAGACCCGCGAGTTCGCGAAATTTATCACCACTTCATCCGGGTCGTTTGCCGGGTCGAACAGGTCCCTGAAGGTGCTGACGGAGGCGAAACAGAGCTGACCATGAAGATTATAAACGCGCCGGTGGAGGGTGGTCCCAACTCCAGCGTCAACGTAGATGTGGCGCGCCGTCTTCCAGGCAAACACCAACGCGGAGACGATCACGCCAACCACGACCGCGATGGCCAGGTCGGTGGCCACCGTGACTGCGGAAACCAACACCATGACCAATGCGTCGGAGAGCGGCACCTTGTGCAAGATACGCAGACTGGACCAGGAGAAGGTGCCGATGACCACGACGAACATCACGCCCACGAGCGCGGCGATGGGTATCTGTTCAATCAGCGACGAGGCAAACAGAATGAAGGCGAGCAGGAACCATGCCGCCAGGATACCCGACAACCGCCACCGGGCGCCCGCCTTGATGTTAATCATGCTCTGGCCGATCATGGCGCAGCCGCCCATGCCACCGAAGAACCCGGTGACCACGTTCGCCAGGCCCTGGGACATGCACTCCCGGTTCTTCTGACCCTTGGTTTCCGTTATTCCGTCAATCAGAGACAGGGTGAGCAGCGATTCGATCAGCCCGATCCCCGCCAGGATGAAGGCGAAGGGCAGGATTATCCGAAAGGTTTCCAGATTGAACGGCACGTCGGGCACGGAAAAGGGCGGAAGACCCCCAGAGATGCTGGCCAGGTCTCCCACTGTCGGAGTGTCGATGTTTCCCAATATCACCGCCGCCGACACAACGACTATCCCAACCAACGCCGCCGGCACCCGCTTGGAGACCCTGGGCAACAGGTAAATGACGGCCATGGTAGCGGCTATCAGGCCAATCAAGATCGCCAGGTCAGCGAAGGGCAGCCACGACTTGGTTCCGTCAGCGCCCTCGATCTTGAAGCTTTCCAACTGCGCCAGGAAGATGACGATGGCCAGTCCATTCACGAACCCGAGCATCACCGGGAAAGGGACCATGCGAATCAGGTTGCCTAAACGCAACGCCCCGACCACGATCTGGATGACGCCCATGGCAACCACGGTGAAGAACAGATATTCGATGCCGTTCTCGCTGACCAGGGAAACCATGACCACAGCCATAGAGCCAGTGGCGCCGGAGATCATGCCGGGCCGTCCGCCGGTCAAAGAGGTGATGAGTCCCACGATGAACGCGGCATAAAGCCCCACGAGAGGATGGACCCCCACGACGAACGCGAAGGCCACCGCCTCTGGCACCAGGGCGAGCGAAACGGTGAGTCCGGCCAAGGATTCGGTGCGAATCCTAGACAGACGCGACAGATCAAACATCAATAGTCCGGCCGGGTATATTTTGCCAGCCTAAGAGCAGGGCAGCACGGTCACAGAGCGGCCGGTCGGTTTCGCCTTGGGGTTCTTCACGCGCAGTCGCCGGCGGTCCTCGGACGGGTCCAGCATTCCACTGGAATTACGCTTTAGCGGACTCGGAGTGTCTCGAGATCGACACCGCGCTGTCCTCGGTCAGCGGCCTACTCATGGAAAGTTGGGCGCCGTTGGAAGAACGCCGTGGTCCGGGCTTTGCCGATCCTGACGCGGATCGCAGACCTTAGTCGAGGGAAAGTAGATCGTCAGGCGCCATCTCAGTGCCAAACAGGTGTCCTGATATTCATCAGGAGCCGGAGGGGCCGGCAATGGCCGCACGGGTAAGCTGTAGTTCTGGCGAAGTTATCTCTTCAAAAAAGGACCAGTCACGGCAATAGCCGAAACTGGAGTATCTACCAAGGGTCTCTTCTCTTTTTGGCTTGTGTGGTTTTTAAGGGTCTCTTGTCTTTATTGTATAGCTCGTGCAGTTAGAAAGGAAAGCAGCCCAGCTTTCCTGTCATACCCACACGATCTACCGACTCACCTATAACGCCTAGTAGATTCCCGAAGTTAGACCGTAAAGCGCACACGGGGCCGCCGCATGACGTATAAGCCGGTGACTAACGCTGCTGCGATTCCCAGGCCGCCAACGATCGAGATCAAACCGAGCAGCAGCGAACCGGACCTACTCCTGCCAAGGGCGAAGACAAAGAGGGAACTAAGACGGCCGTCGGTATATCCACCGCCGACAGTGTACTCATCTGGCGAGTCAACGGTGAACTTGACCACCGAATATCCTTCTCTTCCATCAAATGCGTAGCTTTCACTGACGGCTGGGACCGTAAGTTCAACGCCGGACTGGTCGGGCGCCATCACGAAAAACCGTATTTCTGGCACCGTGGTATCGCTGGTATATTCTGTGCCGTTCAGAATCGTCGTATGTTCGTAAAAAAGCGTGTAATTCCCGTTTTCTAATGTGATCTGCTGAGAGCCCGGCAAAATAAGACGAAAACTTGGGTCGGTGCTGCTGATTCGCAGAACTACGAATACCGCCACTCCGGCAGCCGCCAGTAACGCAGCTAATAAATACCACCATCCGCTTGGGGTATTTTTACCGGCCTGGTCCAAAGCCGTTCCTCGCCAAGATACCGCATTTCGGTCAAGCCAACGGGGCCAGCAGTATATATGAAATCGGTCCCATGCGAATCAAATCGGCACCTACCGGCGGACCCGGGCCAGCTAGTTTAACAAAGGTCAGCGGGCCAGATTTGTAGGAACGAGACGGCGGGCGGAGAGCAGGTGTTAGAGGGGAAGTCTGGCGATGATAAGCGACGTAAATACTGGGAGCAATCCCAGATTGATGCCAAGGATCGCGCGCAATACCCACCTAGAATCGTATCTTTTGGCGTGATTTACAACTGTTGCCATGCTCCCATCTTCGCAGATGCAAAAGATTCGCCTAGTCCGCCTGGTGCCCCTGGAGTGACCTATTTGGGTCACGATTTGGAAGCTAAAGGGCCGTAGCGAGAATCAGAGGTCTAGGGCGTTGGCGCCAGATCTGAGGGAAATGGCACCACACCGGCGCCGTCTATCAGGTGCCGGGGCATGAAATATTCTCGGCTTTCGGGCCCACCGAATCCCTCGATGAACGATTGGACGATGCCGTCAGATTCCAGCGCAGCCCGGACAATCTGCTTGTTGAAGTTAGCGATATCCTCGGAGGCTATAAATTCGTCCACCGGCATCCAGAGACACTCCTGAATCTCATCGGCTTGCATCTTGATCTCTCTGCTAAGCGGCCGGAGTTTCCCTACGAAGTAGATGTCTGATTTGCCGTACCGGTAGCCGTGCCACTGGCGGAAGCAGGCGATGCTCTCGAACACCGCTTTAACCCCGGTCTCTTCAAGCACTTCCCGCTCCACGGCTTGCCCGAGATGCTCACCGGCCTGCAGCGCACCCCCCGGCAGCTTCAGAGTGGGTGGGCGGCCACCCACGCCGTACTTCTCCCGGACCACCAGCAGTTCTTTTTCCGGCGTCAAGACAACGCCGCCGATGCCGACGTAGTGGGTGGCGAAGGGGGGGATATGGGAGCCATGCACAAGCAAGCAAGTGAGCAGGATATAGTCGTCGCCCGTATGGTGGAAATCGAAGCCGCGGTCGACGGCCTTGGCTATCAGCGCAGACAATGTTTTGGGAATATCCAGCCAGACGGTCAAGAAGCCATCGGCGGTCCATCGCTCCATGGAAACGGCCAGCCTGGCGTCAAACTCTTCAGGGTCGGTGGGCAACGCCGATCGATCGATGACGGCGCCGTTGAATGGGTTCGGCTTGAACTCCAAAATCTCTGCCATCTGCGACTCAACTCCATTAACCAGCTAGGCTACTCTGTCATGCCCATACCCTGGGAGACCGGAAACATAGCATACCCAATTTCCGCGCCGGAAAAAACCCGATGCGCCGTCTGCCAAGATGACAATCGGCCCTGGTGATATGTCACTGCAACGGAGATTATGTAAAGGTTCTCAGACTAAGCGCTGTGCTAAAATTTCCCCATGCCCATCTCCCGATTCCATCCCCTGGTCCAAGAATGGTTCAAGAGCAGGTTCTCCGAGCCCACCGAAGCTCAGGTTGAAGGGTGGCCGGCCATCGCCCAAGGCCGCCATACCCTGATCGCGGCGCCCACCGGGTCGGGCAAGACCCTGGCAGCTTTCTTGACCTGTATCGACGACCTTGTGCGCCAGGGGCTCTCCGGCGAGATACCCGACAGGACCCAAGTGGTCTATGTGTCTCCCCTGAAGGCACTCTCCAATGACATCCAGAAAAACCTGGCCACGCCGTTGGAAGAGATCGCCGCGCTGGCCGAAGCCGCCGGGACGCCCTTGCCCGAGATCCGGGCCGCGGTCCGCACCGGGGACACCCGGGCAACCGAACGGGCCAAGATGGCCAAGAGACCACCCCACATCCTTATCACGACCCCAGAGTCGCTGTACATCCTGCTGACTTCCAAGAGCGGACGCCAAGGCCTGACGGGCGTTCATACGCTGATCTTGGACGAGATACACGCCGTGGCCGACGACAAGCGAGGTTCCCACCTATCCCTGTCCGTAGCCCGGCTCTGCGCGCTGGCAGAGAACCCGATCACCCGCATCGGATTGTCCGCGACCCAACGGCCCATCGAAGAAATCGGACGATTATTGGTGGGCAGCGACTCGATCGGTCCCGACGGCAAGCCCGATTGTCTGATAGTGAACACCGGCCAGGCCCGGACCATCGACCTGGCCATCGAATTGCCCCAGTGGGAGTTGGGGCCAATCGCGTCTCACGAGATGTGGGACGAGGCGTTAGAGTCGGTAGCTGAGTTGGTCCGCGCCCACGGCACGACTTTGGTCTTCGTCAACACCCGCAGGATGGTGGAGCGCATCTCCCACCAGCTATCGGCGCGCCTGGGTGACGATGCCGTCGTGGCCCACCACGGTAGCCTCTCCCGCACCACACGGCTGGCCGCGGAACAGAAACTGAAAGGCGGGCAGGTCAAGGTATGCGTCGCCACGGCGTCCCTGGAACTCGGTATCGACATCGGTGTTGTCGATCTGGTCTGCCAGATTGGCTCGCCCCGCTCCATCGGGGTCTTGTTGCAGCGCGTGGGACGCTCCGGCCACCAGGTCGGCGGCACGCCCAAGGGCCGGCTTTTCCCGTTGACCAGAGACGAGTTGGCCGAGTGCGTTGCCCTGTCCCGGGCCATCAAACACGGCAATCTGGATACGCTGACCATCCCTCCTTGGCCGGTTGACGTTTTGGCCCAACAGATCGTGGCGTCTTGCGCCCAAGAGGAATGGACCGAAAACGATTTATTCGCCCTCTGCCGCAAAGCCTATCCCTACCGCGATCTGCCCAGAGAGAAGTTCGACCACGTCGTAGAAGTCTTATCCGATGGGTTCACCCTCCGCCAGGGCCGGCGGGGGGCGTTCCTTCATAGAGACGGTATCAACCTCAAAATTAAAGGCAGGCGGGGGGCGCCAATCGCCGCCATGACCAGCGGCGGGGCCATACCCGACAACGCAGATTACGATGTCATTCTCGACCCGGAAGAGATATTTATAGGCACAGTCAACGAGGACTTTGCCATCGAAAGCCTGGCCGGGGACGTGTTCCTGCTGGGAAATACAGCCTGGAAGATCAGGCGGGTCGAGAGCGGCAAGGTCCGGGTGGAGGACGCCCAGGGGCAACCGCCCACCGTCCCATTCTGGCTGGGAGAAGCGCCCGGCCGCACCTGGGAATTGTCCCAAGAAGTTTCCGAACTCCGGGAGGGCATCGACCAACGGTTGGACGACCACGCCAAGGCCCAACAGTGGGTCATGGACGAATCGGGCGTTGACCAAGAGTCCAGCCGCCAGTTGGTCGCCTACCTGGAAGAGGGCAAGCGGGTCTTGGGCGTGGTCCCGTCCAAGACCAAGGTTGTCGCGGAGAGGTTCTTCGACGAGAGCGGCGGTATGCAACTTGTGATTCACGCACCGTTCGGCGCCAGGGTCAACCGTGCCTGGGGCATGGCCTTGCGCAAGAAGATCTGCCGGACCTTCGACTTCGAGTTACAGGCCACTGCCGCCGACGACGGCCTGAACTTCGCCCTGGGGCCCGGTCTTTCGATGCCCGTGGATGAGGTATTCACGTATCTGAACGAAAAGACCATCCAGGGCGTCCTTGAGCAGGCCATTTTGCAAGCGCCATTGTTCGTGACGCGCTGGCGCTGGAACGCTACCAGGTCGCTGGCCATCCTGCGGCACACCGGGGGGCGTAAAGTGCCGGCCCCGTTGGTCCGTATGCGCTCTGAAGACCTGTTGGCCGCGGTGTTCCCGGCCCAAGTAGCGTGCCAAGACAACGCTATGCCCGGCGACATCGATGTCCCCGACCATCCCCTGGTGTTCGAGACCATGCGCGATTGCCTGACTGAGGCCATGGACGTTGAGGGCTGCAAAGAGTTGCTGGCCGGCATCACTGACGGGAGCATCGAGATCTTCGGCCGCGACACCGTGCAGCCGTCGGCCTTCTCCCACCAGATACTGAATGCCATGCCCTACGCATTCTTGGACGACGCGCCGCTTGAAGAGCGCCGGGCCCGAGCGGTCTCCCTCCGGAGGGCGCTGCCCGAAGATTCTCGCGACCTTAGCGCCCTAGACCCAGCAGCCGTCGAACGGGAATCGGCCAACGCCTGGCCTAGGATGCAAGACGCCGACGAGCTACATGACGCCCTGCTGGTCTTGGGTGTTCTGCCCGAGTCCACCGCACTAGCCTTCGCCGCCATCGAGGGTACGGGCGCCATCAGCGAGTGGTTTGAGTCCCTGGAGGCCGCGGGCAGGGTCTACCGAATGGAAGACGATGGCGTCACCTATTGGGCCGCCGCCGAACGACTTTCCCTCTTGAGACCGGTCTACCCGAACGCAGTCTTTGCACCTACCCCGCCCGATTATCTCTTGGTGTCGAACAACCAGGAAGAAAGCCTTCGGGAAGACAACATCCACTCAGTGCTTCGCGGCTGGGTGGAGTGCTCCGGCCCGTTGACCGCCACGGAACTCGTGGAGTCCCTAGGTATCCCTCGAGACGACATCGTGTACGCCCTGGGACGTCTGGAGAACGAGGGTGTGGTGCTTCGCGGCAGCTTCAGGACCGAGGTCGAGGAGGAGGAGTTCTGCGACCGCCGCATCCTCTCGCGGATACACCGCTCGACCATCGACACCCTGCGCCGGGAGGTGGAACCGGTGCCGCCGTCGGCATTCATGCGGTTCCTGCTCTGTTGGCAGCACGTCGACCCGGCGGTGCGGCTCCGCGGCGAGGGTGGACTGCTGGCCGCCATCGAGCAACTGCAGGGATTCGAGTCTGCCTCCGGGGCCATCGAAGAAGAAGTGCTGCTCTCCCGGGTGTCGGACTACGACCCGGTGATGCTGGACCGGCTGTGTCTGGGCGGAGAGGTTTTGTGGGGTCGGGTCTCATTACAGACCGGCGGGGACCAGAACGGCGGCCCGCCGCCCTTGGGCCGTTCGTCTTTCTCCAGGGCCACGCCCATCACCATGGTTCTGCGCGATTCACTTGACTGGATCTTGGGCCCCAACGGCCAAGACGCCGAGGGCCTCACCGGCGCCGCCAAAGAAGTTGTCGAGGCCCTGAGCCGGCGTGGTGCGTCTTTCCTATCCGACATCGTTTCAGCGACGCAGCGGCTGCCCTCGGATATTGAAGAGGCGCTATGGACACTGGCTGCGTCCGGGCGGGTCACCGTTGACGGGGTTGAGGCCCTTCGGCAGCGGTTGGGCGGCACGGCCCGAAGACCCCGACGCAACGGCCGGGACAACCGGGGTAATCGGCGCTCCGGCCTGGACCGTCGCCGTGGCTATAGCCGATGGTCGCTTCTAGAGTCATTCGACCCAGTGGACGACCGTAGCGAGCCCATCGCCCGGCAACTGCTAGACCGCTACGGCGTCATATTCCCGGAGTTGTTGGCCCGTGACGCCCTGACCTACCGGTGGCGGGATCTGGTGCGTGTGCTGCGGCGGTTGGAAGCGCGGGGAGAGATCAGGGGAGGAAGATTCGTGTCCGGTTTCATCGGCGAGCAGTTCGCTCTGCCGGAAGCCGTTGAACTGCTCCGTAAGACCAGGAACGCCGACCCCGACGGGAGTTTCATCGCTCTTTCGGCCTGCGACCCCCTGAACCTCGCAGGGATAATCTCCCCCGGACACCGGGTGCCGTCAGTTGTTCGGAACCGCTTGGTCGTCCGCGACGGCCTGCCCATCGCCTCGATGGAGAACGGTTCGATCGTCGAATTGGCCAACGTCGACCCGGAGATCATGGACCAGGCTAAGATTGCGCTAAGCGTGCCGATCTCCCACGCCGGTGACCCCATGGACCGGCCAGATCTGGTGTCTGTTTAGCGTCGGTCCAAACCTCTTGGTCCTGCCTCTCCAATTGATAAACAACAGGGCCTATGCTAACGTTGCTAAGCACGTTTCGCGCCTCTTTACCCTCGATATCAACAGATCGATCCAGGCAAAACCACAAAGGCGGCCCCATTGTCCGAGTTCCGATTTTCGCCCGATCCAAACCAGGCCCATCTGGTCAACTGGTTACCCTGGGGCCCAGCCGCATTTACCAAAGCCCAGGAAGAAGGCAAGCCCGTTCTGCTGTCCATCTCCGCGGTTTGGTGTTACTGGTGCCATGTGATGGACGAATCCACCTATTCGGACCTCGAAGTCCAGGACTTGCTGAATGAACATTTCATCACTATCCGGGTGGACAACGACCACCGGCCGGACATCAACTCCCGATATAACGTGGGCGGCTGGCCCACCACCGCGTTTCTAACCGGACACGGAGGCCTCATCGGCGGGGCCACCTACCTGCCACCCGAGCAGTTGATCTCCATGGTCGCGGAATTCGCCGAGGCCTATAAGAATGACCGTCCCACTCTATACACACAGGCCAGGGACCTGCAGAACAACCGCAAGGAACATGCCCGGCAGTCTGTGGCCGGCGACGAACTGGAAGAATCGATGGTTGACCGCGTCTCCCGGATCGTCGTTGGCTCATACGACGCCGTCAACGGCGGTTTTGGCAGCGAGCCCAAATTCCCCAACGCCTCCGTCATCCGTTTTATCAACCACCGATACCGCACCACCGGCGAGGATTTCTTCGCTGCCATGTTGATCAAGACGTTGGATGGCATGTCCGATGGCCAAGTGTTGGACAACTCCGACGGCGGGTTCTTCAGACACTGCGCCCAAGCAGATTGGACGCAGCCCCAACACGAAAAGATGCTGGAAGACAATCTGGGTCTGGCCCGGGAATTCCTGAACGCCGCCATATTGCTGGACCGGCCTCAGTACCGCGAGACTGCCAAGCAGACCATCGATTACCTGATGAGTCAGCTATATGACCCGGACACGTCTGGATTCCGAGGCAGCCAGGGCGCCCATTCGGAATATTTCTCAATGAGTCCTGACCGCCGGTCTAAAGCAGCCCCACCCGCGCCCGACCCTTCTTGTTACGCCAACAGCAACGGCTTGGCGGTTACGGTCCTCTTGGACACAGCTTGGAAGCTCGGCGACGCTTCTTTGCAGACCACTGCCTTGCAGATTCTTGACCGGTTGGATTCAATGGCACAGGCCGATACGTTCAGTCACGTCTATTCTGAGGACGGACCGTCGGATGTGCCGGCGTTCTTCACAGATTGGGCCTGGCTCTTGGCTGCCCTGATGCAGGCCCACGGCAACACCGCCTCCGAGTCCTACTTAGAGCGGGCAGTTGCGGTAGCTCAGATCATGGTGGACCGGTTCTTTGATCAAAAGGGCGGCGGATTCTTCGATATCGAAGACCAGCCCGAGGGGATCGGACACCTGCAGATCAGAGAGAAGGTATTGGCCGAAAACACCGTCGCGGCCCAGGCTTTTGTCCGCTTGCACCAAAGCACCAGGAACGAGGATTACCGGCAGATCGCCGAGGCCACTCTGATCGCCTTCGTGGAAACCTTTAGAGAGCAGGGAGAGTTCGCCGCCGATTACGGTCTCGCGGTGCATCTTCTTAAGAACGACATGGTTGAAGTAACCGTTGAGGGACGTCTCGAAGACGCCGGCTGCCAGGAACTCATCGCGGCTGCCGCCCGCCTCCCTCAACCGAACCTGGACATCAAAACCGTCATGGCGGCCGAAGGCGACACCGTTGCCCGCGCCCACGTCTGCCTGGACACCGTTTGTTTGCCACCGGTGGACGATCCCGCGGAATTAGCTGAAGCGGTGGCGGGGCTAACTAAACAACAAGAGAGCCCGTTTCAAGATATATTTCAGGTCTTTCCCGGTAATTAGTCTTTGATCAATGGCCAGGCCGCCGGCGTTTTCGCCCCGGCCTTGGATTGGGCGTATCATCACACCAAAAGATAACGGAGGAATTGTGTGCTGCGTAGCGCGGACTGCGGCTCCCTAAGAGAAGAAAATGCGGGCGATCAAGTCACCCTAGCGGGTTGGATCGGCCGGAGGCGTGACCACGGTGGAATCATTTTTCTTGACCTGCGTGACCGCTCTGGCTCCGTTCAGGTCGTTTTCAACCCTGAGAATGCCGCCGATGCTGCCCGCATCGCGGAAGAGGTCAGGGGGGAATGGGTCGTCCAGGTGAAAGGCACGGTCAACCGCCGCCCCGGCGGGATGGAGAACGCCGCCATAGCGACCGGCGATATCGAAGTGATGGTGGACGAGATAACCGTGTTGAACCGCTCGCTCACTCCTCCTTTCTACATCGAAGAAGACGCTGAAGCTGACGAGAGTCTGCGCCTAAGGTATCGCTACCTGGACCTGCGCCGTCCGCCGATGCTCCGGAACCTGACACTGCGCCACAAAGTGGTGAAGTACATCCGCGACTTCTTGAGCGACCGGGACTTTCTTGAGATCGAGACCCCGATCCTGATCAAGAGCACCCCTGAAGGCGCCCGGGATTTCCTGGTGCCCAGCAGGATGCAACCCGGCAATTTCTACGCCCTTCCCCAGTCGCCGCAGCAGATGAAGCAGCTCCTCATGGTCGCGGGCGTCGAACGGTATTTCCAGATCGCCCGTTGTTTCCGTGACGAGGACCTGCGCGCCGACCGCCAGCTTGAATTCACGCAATTGGACCTGGAGATGAGCTTCGTCGAGGAAGACGACATCCTGGACCTGACCGAAGAGCTCTACATCGGGATGATCGAGTCGGTTACGCCTGAGAAGAAGCTCCGGAAGCCATTCCCCAGAATCACCTATGACGAGGCTATGGAGCGTTATGCCTCGGACAAGCCAGACCTCCGGTTCGGCCTGGAGATGACCGACGTCTCGGACCTTGCCAGCGAGACTGAATTCAGGGTTTTCCTTTCCACGATAGAGGGCGGCGGACAGATCAAGGGATTCGTGGTGCCCGGCCAGGCCCAGTTCGTCACGGGCCAGGTCAAAGAACTAGAGGACACCGCCAAAGCCGCCGGAGCTGGCGGGCTAGCCTACATCCGTTATCGTGGCTCCAACCCCGTCGGACAATTGACCGATGAGGAGATACTCCAGTCGGCCGGGCTCCGTATGCCCGCGGAATGGCACCAGCGATTGGCTGACAAGATGGGCGCGGGTCCCGGGGACATGGTCCTGTTGATGGCGGGGCGCCAACCTAGGCTGAATGCCTGGCTGTCTGCGATGCGGACCCATGTCGGCGAACTGCTGGAGTTGACCGACCCTCACGAGCTGGCCTTCGCCTTCGTCACCAAGTTCCCGTTGTTCGATTGGAACGAAGACGCCAAGCGCTGGGATTCAACCCACCATCCCTTCACCTCTCCGAAAGACGGTCAGGAATCAGAATTGGACGGCGATGACCTGGGAGCTATCAAGTCCAAGGCCTATGACTTGGTCTGTAACGGTTCCGAACTTGCCAGCGGAAGTATCCGGATCCACAACCGCCAACTTCAAGAAAAGATATTTGCCATCCTAGGCCACACTAAAGAAGAGACCGAGTCCCAGTTCGGCCAGTTACTTGAAGCCTTCGAGTATGGAGCGCCGCCCCACGGCGGCATCGCGCCGGGCATAGACCGTTTGGTGGCCATCCTATGCAACAGTCCGTCTATCCGGGACGTTATCGCCTTCCCCAAGACGCAAAGCGGGAGCGACCTGTTATTTAACGCCCCTGCCCCAGTCGCCCAATCGCAACTGGACGAACTCTATCTACAGACCACCGAAAAGCCGGATTAACGGACGCCCTAGAAACACAACGCGACAAGCGCGGAGACGATGGCGGAGTGGATTCCGGCTTTCGCCGGAAAGACGAGAGAACGAATTCCCTCTCCCATGCATGGGAGAGGGTTAGGGTGAGGGCGAAGGTTCTGGACAAGTCATCCAACAACCGCAAGATTGAGTTGCATGGATTCCGTCCTTCCAGGGAATGACGGAAATTCGCACCCCCGTAGGGGCGGGTTTCTAACCCGCCCAGGCTCGCGTAATTCACGCTTCTACCGCCAGAAGTTGGCAGGCCGCCATCATTTATCCAGCGATTGGCAACCGTCTTTGCAAGAAAAAAGGGCAGGTTAGAAACCTGCCCCTACGTTCATCTTCTGCGTTAGACCGTGGGTTCCGTCATTCCTGGGAACGATGGAAAGACTAGCGCTATGCTGCGCCTTTACGGGCTGCTCCGGTGAGCTTGGCCCTGGTGTAGAAGGCGAGGGCTGCGGCTTCGGTGTTCTCTGTTTTCCCGGCCCAGGCAGCCAATGGCGCTCCCTGCAAACTCCTGCCGAATGAAAAGCTGAGTTCCCAGGGCGCTTTCGCTGCGGCGGCCTGCTGGTTCAGGGCGTTGAGGTTGGCCGTCACCGAGTCGTCGGGCTCGCCGCCGGAGAGGAACACCACTCCGGGGACCGAGGCTGGCAAAGTCCGCATGAAGCATTCGATGGTCCGCTCGGCCACTTCCTGAGGGTCGGCGCGCTTGGCGGCTAAACCGCCAGAGATCACCATGCTGGGCTTTAGGAGCATGCCTTCCAGAAGAACTTTCTGCTGGGCCAACTGGTCGAAGACTTCCCGTAACGTCTCTTCGGTGACCTCGAAACAACGGTCGATGTCGTGGTCGCCGTCACGCAAGATCTCCGGTTCCACGATGGGCACCAATCCGGCTTCCTGGCTCAACGCGGCGAAGCGGGCCAGGGCGTGGGCGTTGGCGGCCACGCCATAGGAGGTAGGCGTAGCGTTGCTGATGCTGATCACCGCCCGCCATTTGGTGAACCCCGCGCCCAGCTCGTTATATTCCTTGAGCCGGTCGCGCAGGCCATCCAGCCCCTCAGTCACGAGTTCATCCGGGGATTCGGGAAGGGGAATGGTGCCTTTATCTACTTTGATGCCGGGGATGATCCCCTGATCGGTCAGGACCTTCACCATCGGCGTGCCGTCGGCGCCGTCTTGGCGAATGGTCTCGTCAAACAGGATCACACCACTGATGAACTCGTTCACGCCGGCGGTGCGGAATAGCATCTCGCGGTAGTTCCGGCGGTTGTCCTCGGTGGACTCCACGTTGATGCTGTCAAAGCGTCTCTTGATGGTCCCGCCGCTTTCGTCGGCTGCCAGGATACCCTTCCCCTCCGCAACTAACGCCTGAGCGGTTTGGACTAATCTTTGTTGATCCATGAATCACCTCTCATTCCCGTATTATCCTGGTTATGTCCGGTAGCAAGCAAGGTTATCAGCCGCTTTAGCCACCACTGATCACGGCGACCGTCTCCTCGACAACGTCTTTGTTGCCCAGGATCAGGGGAGTCCGCTGGTGCAACTCCACCGGAGTGACATCCAAAATCCTTTCATAGCCGGTTGACGCGGCGCCGCCGGCCTGTTCGGCCACGAATCCCAAGGGGTTCGCCTCGTACATCAGCCTGAGGCGGCCATTCTTCCGGGTTTGGTCCGCGGGATAGGCGAATATGCCTCCCTTTAAAAGGTTCCGATGGAAATCGGCCACCAGGGAACCAACGTACCGCTGGGAGTATCTGTCGCGAAGAAGGGTGATTGCCTTCCGGGTGGGCTCATCCAAGACCTTGTTGTTGCCTTCATTGGTGCTGTAATAAGGGCATTCCACGGGAATTTTGATGTTGGGGTGGGTTACAGCGAAGCCACCGGACTCCATATCTAAAGTGAATCCGCAGACGTTCTGCTTAGTCGCCAAGACCAGGACCGTGCTCGAACCGTACACAACGTACGCTGCAGCGACTTGCTGATTGCCTGGCCGTAAAAGGGAATCGTCGTTGACCGTCTCGTCAGGGTTCTTCCGCCAGATTCCGAAGATCGAACCGATACTGACCGCGACGTCGATGTTGGATGAGCCGTCCAACGGGTCCATCAACACGATGTAGCCTTCAGCGGTATCGCCTTTGACGATGACCGGTCTCTCTATCTCCTCGCAGCCGATGACAGCCACATGGCCCGACTTGGAAAGTGTCTCAACAAAGATGTCGGAGCTGACTGTGTCCAGGCGTTGGACGATCTCTCCCTGGACGTTTATCTCACCTGTGACGCCCAATGCATCGGCCAGTGCGGCCTGTTGGACCTGTTGTTGGACACGGCGAGAACCCTCGGCGATGGCCATGATGACCGACTCAAGACCCTGGTTCTGGCCTTTGTCACGACACTCTGATATCACGTATTCTTGAAGAGTGATCCTCTTTCCTGCATCAGGCACGCGCCACCTCCCCGCCTAATTACCAGAATTCCTGGCCGATAGCCGTATCAGCCCACGCCCGGTCCACCGCTACATGTTATGGCAATCTGGAAGAACCGGCTTTAATCGTCGTGATTTCTCACGATATTAGAGCAAACCAACCAACCGCCGACCTTATCCGTCAGGCGCGTCATAGGCGTGTTTTGGCTTCCCCGATCGGGCCGCGCCCAATTCTAGCAGTAAGAATTTTGCCGTGTCAATTTCCGCCCCACACCGCTTATCGCGGGAAGGTAAAAGGGCCATTTCTTGAGCATCCTGGCAGTTGGCTGAGATATCCTCGGCCCCTTCGGCCTGGTCTCAAACTTGATATACAATCCGTTGACCAGCCCGCGTTTGGGCGTTGCCGAGCGCTCTATACGGGTGTATATTCAATATCAGAATACTCGCCATTGCCTATAGGCTTGGGGGATTCCGACTGGGTGGCCGCAACCACCGTGGGCAATATCAAGGAAATAGACCTTGAGTGAAACCTTTCAATATCTAGTTGTTTTCCTGCTGGCCGTCTGGACAGCCCGTTTGGCGAAAACCAAGGGGCGCAGCGCATGGGGATGGGGCTCGGCGGCACTGATCTTGGGCCTATTGCCCTGGCACCTCTTCGGCGTTCTCCCCGTATTATTCCTGTTGTTCATCAAACTCCCCACAGATGCGCCTGCTGAACAAGCGGACCGCCTAACTTGCGCCCGGTGCGCCAAGTCGTATGCCGATGGTCAGCATTTCTGCACCGGTTGCGGCTGGGACTTGAACGAGGCGTATTTGCCCGAAGAATCAGATGACGGCCAGCCTTTCCCGGCGCGGCCTCAAGTACAGACCACTATGCCCTCGACCGGCGTCGCCCAACCGCGGGAGACCGGGGAGACCCCTGCATCCGAGCCTGTTGCCACTGAACCCTCCGTGGCGGAGTCCATTGCCGAGATTCCACCAGAGTCGGCCGATGCGGTGTCAGAGCCTTCAGATGCGCCAGTGAATGTTGACCCAGAACCGGCAACGGAATACGTTCCATGGGGGACTTACGATGTTGGCGTTGCGCCAACTGCCGCGGTCATGACGTCCCGGGGTATCGAGCGGTTCGATGCAGGAAAATTTCAAGAGGCCATCGACCAGTTCACCAAGGCCATCGCTTTAGACCCCAAGTACATCGATGCTTGGCAGCGCCGGGCCGAGGCTTACGCCCAACTGGGCCGGCCGAAACAGGCGGAGCAAGACCGCCTCCACCTCCAGGGACTTGACCCGACTTCCTCTCCGGGATAACTCCGGGCGGTTGGATTGCATGAGACTAAAAAGGGACCACGAAAATGTAATCCCTTTTCTTATTGCCTATTATCAATATGTCACCCTTCTCTTTCCACGGAAGGAGAAGGGTCTGCCAAGCTCGCAATCGGCAGATTCTTCGGCTGTCGCCTCAGAATGACAGTTGCAGTGGTGGGCTTCAAGACCATTTTAAAGATGTTCTTTTAGACCGCCATGATGTGGTAGCCCGCGTCCACGGGGATGATCGTGCCGGTGATTCCGCTGGAGAGACTGCTGCAGAGGAAAAGGGCCGTCTGGGCGACTTCATCCACCGTGATATTCCGCTGTAACGGCGCCTTTTCGGCCGCTGCGTGACGCATGTCTCTGAAACCGCTGATTCCCCTGGCAGACAGGGTTTCCAATGGGCCCGCCGAGATGGCGTTGACTCTAACGTTCTGCTCTCCGAACTCGTAGGCCAACTGCCGGACGCTGTGCTCCAAAGCAGCTTTGGCGGTGCCCATCACGTTGTAACCGGGATAGACCCGCTGGGACGCGTCAAAGGTCATGGCCACCACGCTTCCGCCGCCGGTCATCAGGGGAGCGGCGTGGCGCACCAGGGGCAGTAGGGAATAGGCGCTGACTTCCAGTGCGATTCGAAAACCGTCCCGTCCGGTGTCCACGAACCGGCCGTCGAGGTCTTCACGGTTGGCGAAGGCGATGCTGTGCACCAGGAACGAGATATCGCCGAACTCGTCTTTCAGTGACTGGAAGACCTGGGCGATCTGATCATCGTCCGTGGCATCGCAGGGGAGTACGAGAGCGCCGTCCATGGTGGACGCCAAGGCTTCCACACGCTCTTTAAGGCGGTCGCCCTGGTAGGTTAGGGCGATGCGCGCCCCAGCCTGGGAGAGGGCCTGCGTGATGCCCCAGGCGATGCTGCGGTCATTGGCCACACCGAATACGATCCCATTCTTGCCGGACAGGTCTATCGGAAACACCTGGCTACCTCTCTAACACTTCATCTCAGACACTATGTCACCGGCCTTGGCAAAGAAACTTGATTCACGAAAAGCGCGGCGCCACCTGGTCCAAGAATATCTCAAGTTGTTTCTCGGGTTCAAAACTGGCGAACCGCACGACGACGGTCCCGGCCCCGGCGGCTACGTACTCACCGATCCGATCAGCTACCCTCTCTGGGCCGCCGAACGGTCCCCAGCGAGTGCCCCAGATATCGGACCCATAATATCCCGTCAGCCACTCGACAGCGTCGGCTTCCGCTTTATCCAGGTCTGGACTCATGTTCACCGTCAGGTAGAAGGTCTTCTCCAGACAATCCGGGTCCCGGCCGTACTCCGCGGCCTTCTCATTCACCTGTTGGATCACCTGGGCGAATTCCTCAGGTGTGTCGGTGATGGAGATGATTCCCGCCCCCAGCCGTGCCGCCCGCCGTATCTGGGCTTGGCTCTGCGCCCGGTAGTGGCTGGCCAGCAGGAACGGTATGCCTCCCGGATTTGAGGGGACCGGCCGCATCAGGGTGGCGTCCAGATCGAAATCCCGGCCATGGAAGTCGTAGGGCTTGCCTGAGCCGAGACCTTGCACGATCTCGATAATCTCTTCGAACCGGCGGCCCCTTCCCTTGGACGAAACTCCGGACGCTTCCCATTCGAGCTTCTGGTCGTCGTTAAAGGCCCCGCCGACTCCGGCGCCAATCACGAGCCGTCCCCCGGATATCAGGTCTACCGTGTTCAGTGTCTGGGCAAGTAGCACTGGATGGCGCAATGCGGGCAGTAGGACCGCGGTGCCCAACCTGACACGGCTGGTCCGGGCGGCTAGTGCTGCAAGTACGGCCAAAGGCTCCATGCGGGGCTTCGCCACCAAACTGTCGCCGACCCAGACTGAATCCAGGCCGGACTGGTCTACGGTCTCAGCCAACCCGATGATTCGGTCGGTGTTAGAGGGTTGGTCCCCTCGCAACAATAGGCCCCGGGTGGGCAGCAAGATGCCCAGTTTTATCTTGTCATTGGCCAACGGTACGCCCTACTCCGGCAGGCAAATTTCTTGTAGTTTATCGTCCTAGCGGCTGGGAGGGCCCAACTTGGGCTCATTGGACAGCCGGTCCAACAGTCCGGGTTCCATGTGCTGGAACGCTTCCAGGTCATCGACAACATCCAGATCGAATCCGAGTCCCTGGCTAGAGTTGATAGCGACCGATGTCTCCAGCCGGGCAGCTTGAGTCAGATGTTTCATGAAACTGCCCTGCCCCAATTCTGGCTGCAGCGCCACGCCGACCGGCACCAGTATGGCGTTGGTGCCGCCATCCCGGCGTGCGGGAGCGAGGGTCACGTTGCCCCGGCTCCGCGACGCCTGCAACATGCTGAGGATGTCCGCGGGCTTTAAGAACGGCAGGTCACCGGCGACGTATAGAGCCGATTTCCCCTGTTCAAAGGCTAACTCGAACGCCTTTTTCAGAGTGTCGTTCAAGTCTTCACCCAGTTCGTCCAGGCATATTCCGCCCAAACCGCGAGCCATTTCCCTGACCCGGTCATCACCGCCGACCACCCAGACCGTATCCACAGAGGCCGCTTTGATGGCTAAGATCACCCGGTGGAGCATGCCCAAGGCCAGATCAGCCCGTTGTTCTTCGGTCAGGCTCTGGGCCAACCGTGATTTTCCCTGGGATAGGGGTTTCATAGGGACGATGGCGATTACGTTTTGGGATTCGGTGACCATATGGTTTCGTTCCGGAGCTTAGCGCGCCAGGACTAGTATCTCGCGGGCCAGAGCAATCTTATCCTCTTCGGTATTCATGATAGTCGATGTGACAAGGGGTGTTATCCCCATCTCTTCGATCTCCGGGGCAAGTGCCCGGTCTTGTACGTCCATCACAAACACATCGCAGATGTCGCGGTATTCTCTGGCGATTTCAACGCAAGACACCTGTTTTCCCAACTCGGCCATGATCTTGCCGGCCGGGCCTTTCACAGCATCTCCGCCAATTATGGGACTAACGCACACTTTCTTGCCGGGAAAGGCCCGCATCTTCTGACGCACGCCAGGCAATGCCAGGATGGGCCCCAGACTGAGGTAGGGGTTGGATGGGCAAAGGACCAGCAGGCCGGCCTTGGCCAGGGCGTTCCGTAGTCCCGGCGCCGCTGCCGCATTCTCAGCGCCTAAATAGCGGACCTCAGATACCTTTGGCTCGGCCCTGCGTCCTACGAAATACCGCTGCATGGGCAGTTCGCCCTCGTCGGTCAGTAGCACGGTCTTTACCGGGTCGTCGCTCATGGGAGTAACGCCGTGAAACACACCCAGGCTCCGGTTAAGTTCCATTGTCACCTCGGACAATGTCTTGCCTTCGGCCAATAGTTGGGTGCGGCGAATGTGGGTGGCAAAGTCCCGGTCACCCAGGTTGAACCAGGTGTCCACGCCAAATTTCCCCAGCATCTCAAGGGCAGTAAATGTGTCGCCGGCCACGCCCCAGCCGGTTTCCTGGTTAGATAAACCCGACAGGGTGTACATCATGGTGTCCAGGTCGGGCGAAACATGGAGGCCGTGGAAAGATTCGTCGTCGCCGGTATTGACGCAGATCATCAGGTCGTCGGGGGACAGACAGCGGGCAAGACCTAAGGCTAATTTAGCACCGCCCACGCCTCCAGCCAGAGCCAACACAGCCGGGGAATCGGGAGTCAGCATCCACGACCGAGCCAGGCGTAACCTGCGGAGGAAGCCAACCTGGATAAGGGCGTTTGGCGCCTAGACTTTGGCAATGGGTGCTTTGTTTGGATGTTCAAACCGGAAGGTGTCCAGTTTGACCAGACGGGCATACGAGCCAAAAACCTCTTCCACGTTGTCGCCGACCAGGTCCAGCGGGTCAAGTTCCTGGTCCGTGTCGCTGAACACCCGCCGGGTCTTATAGGTGGTGTAGCGCTCGGCGGGGATCCGGCCTGCTTGGCGGATCATCTGCCGGAACTCCGAAGGCCGCATGAGCTGTCCATGTTGGGCGCCGGCCGCGGTGGAGATGCTCTCGTTGATGAGCGTCCCACCCAGGTCGTTCACTCCGGCGGTCAGAAGCAACTGGGACATACGCGGTCCTTCTTTCACCCATGAAGCCTGAATGTTGGGTATCCAATTGTTGAGCATGATCCGCGCGATGGCGTGCATCTTGATCACCTCTATCCCGGTGGGGCCGGGGCGAACATCGTCCACCAAGCCCTTCATGAACATGGGCGCCTCGGTGTGAACGAAGCTCAAGGGCACGAATTCGGTGATGCCGCCCGTCTGCTGTTGGATGCCTCTGATCAGGTCCATGTGTTTGGCCAACTGGATGGGGGTCTCGAGAAACCCAAACATCACGGTTGAAGTCGTTGGGATACCCAACTCGTGGGCGGTGGTGATCACTTCGGTCCATTGGTCAACGGTGATGCGGCCTGGGGATATCTTGTCCCTCAATTCTTGGTCCAGCACTTCGGCGGAAGTACCCGGCAGACTGCCGACTCCGGCGGCCTTCAACTCGGTCAAATACTGCCTGATAGTCCACTCGGACCGGATGGAGCCGTAAAGTACCTCTTCCGGCGAGAAGCCATGGATATGCATGTCCGGCAGTTCTTTCTTGAGGGCTTCGCAGAGCCGGATGTACAGGTCTCCTTCCATCTTGGGAGGCAGGCCCGCCTGGACGCACACTTCGGTGGCGCCGTAGTCCCAAGCTTCCTTGGCCCGACGGATGATCTCTTCCGTCGGCAGCAGGTAACCTTCGTCTTCCCGAAAATCCCGGCTGAAAGCGCAGAAGCCGCAGCCCTTTATACACACATTGGTGAAGTTGATGTTGCGGTTGACCACGTAGGTGACGATATCGCCGACAGTGCGCCGCCGTAGTTCGTCGGCGGTCATCACCATGGCGTTGTATTCCTGGCCTTCGGCGCCGAACAAAACCACCGCTTCTTCGCTGGTGATGTCCTCCCCGGAGAGGGCCCGGTCTAGCACCGCAGCCGTCTCGGGTCTGATCCCGCCGATTATCGCTCCCAGGTTTTCGACCTGGTTGTTTCCCTTGGATTCAGCCGTCATATCTTTCCATTCCCCCTTGAACGTAGCCCTCGGCATCGGCCATGGCCGATACCTTTTGGGAAAGGGCGTCGAGTAGAAATCGATTCGTATTCAGGAAGTACTCCGGGTATACAGGAAGTCTGGGTCTAAGTTTAAACCCGGCTGCCTCGGTTTTTTTCTTAAGATCAGTTAGGGCCGGCCACGGGGCCTCGGGATTAACAAAGTCGGGCGTCAAGGGCGATACGCCGCCCCAGTCGTTGATTCCGGCACCCAAGTATATCTGGTAGTCCTTGGCGCTCAGATTCGGCGGTACCTGCAGATTGGCGTCCGTCCCAAGTATCAACCGGGCTACCGCCACGGTCCACAGGAACTCATCTGTCTCCGCATCAGGGGCATTCCCCATCGCCGTGTCCGGCTTGGCCCGGAAGTTCTGGATGATCACTTCCTGGACATGGCCGTATTTGGCGTGCAGTCCAGCGATGGCCAACAGGGATTCGATTCGGTCCCAGCGGCTCTCGCCTATACCGATGAGGATACCAGTGGTGAATGGCACTCGCAACTGTCCGGCCAATTCCAGCGTGCGCAACCGCACCCTGGGGCGCTTGCTCGGGGCGAACTCGTGGGGGCCTCCCTTGGCGTAGAGGGCCTTGCTGGTGCTCTCCAGCATCAGACCCATTGACGGATTGAACGGCTTCAAGGCTTCGATCTCACGGCGGGCCATGGTCCCGGGATTGGCGTGGGGCAGCATATCGGTTTCTTGCAACACCAGTTCGCAGACGTAGGTCAGGTATTCCAGGGTCGTCTTGAATCCCCGGTGTTCCAGCCACTCCTTGGCCTCCGGATAGCGCTGCTCCGGGCGCTCTCCAAGGGTGAAGAGGGCCTCGGTACAGCCAAGCGCCGCTCCTGCATTGGCGACGTCCAGTACCTGCTCAGGAGTCATGTATAGATCTTTGCCAGCCTGCTGTGGGTCCTTGCGGAAGGTGCAGTACCCACAGAAATCCCGGCACATATGGGTCAACGGAATAAAGACCTTGGGCGAGAAAGTGACCGTGTTGCCCTTGGCCTGGTCCCGCATGTCTGCCGCGGCGGCGCAGATCTCCTGGGTGGCGTCTTGACCTGCGGCAAGGAAAGACAGGGCGTCAGAATCGGACAGGGGGTAACCCGCCTTAGCTTTGGAGATTACCTCTTCCAAAGGAGGACTAACCTGGGTTGCCTCGCCAGAAGGGACGGAAACCGTCAAATGAACTCCATCGTTCCATCCACGGAAGGAACGGCTTGCCTTTGGATACTCCGTAGGCGAGCAAGAATATCGAACTATTCTAGACCGTCGGGACTGGGCGGGCAATAAGGTAGGCGGCAAAGACAGTAGAAAGAGGCTGGGCATGGTCAGGGAACGGGCTCAGAAACCGTTGAGACGACCCTGATCTGTGATGTCAGTGGTGGCGTAGGGCCGGCCCAGATGGGCGTGGGCGCGGCGTGTGGCAACCCGGCCCCTGGGCGTCCGTTCCAGGAAACCCAGTTGCAACAGGAACGGCTCCCAGACATCCATGATGGTGTCCGCGTCTTCGTTCAATGATGCCGCCAGAGTTTCCAGGCCAACGGGGCCGCCGTCGAATTTGTCGATGATGCTGGTTAGAAGCCGGTGGTCCGACCGGTCCAAGCCCAGTTCGTCCACGTTGAGTTGTTCCAAAGCGGCACGGGCCACGGCGCCGTCTACCCGGTTATTGGCCTTGACCAGCGCGTAGTCCCGGGTCCGTTTCAGCAGCCGGTTCGCAACTCTGGGCGTGCCCCTGGAGCGGGAGGCGATCAGATCCATCCCCTCGCTATCGGTGTCCATCTCCAAGATGCGGGCTGAGCGGTCGACTATTACCTTCATGTCTTCGGGTTCGTAGTAGTCGAGACGGCAAACCGAGCCGAAGCGGTCACGCAGGGGTGCGCTTACCATGGAGAACCGAGTCGTGGCTCCCACCAGAGTGAAGGGGTTGATCCGCAGGTTTACGCTGCGGGCTGCCAGTCCTTTGCCGACCATCCAGGAGAGGAAAAAATCTTCCATGGCCGAGTACAAGACCTCTTCCACCACCCGGTTAAGACGGTGCACTTCGTCGATGAATAGCACTTCGCCGGGTTGGAGGCTGGTCAGTATGGCGGCCATATCGCCGGCCCGCTCCACGGCGGGGCCGGAAGTCACCCGGATGGCCACGTCCATCTCAGCGGCGATGATGTTGGCGAGTGTGGTCTTACCCAGGCCGGGGGGGCCGTAGATGATGACGTGGTCCAGAGGTTCTTGACGTATCTTGGCGGCCTGAATGGATATCGACAGGTTCTCTTTGGTATTCGCCTGGCCGACAAAATCTTCCAGCCGCCTGGGCCGCAAAGACACATCTTGGTCTTCTTGCTGGAGATCGCCGGAAACCAGCCGCTCGGCCATCCAATCCTCCCCTCACCCTAAATACCCGCTAAATACCCAGGCGCCCAAATGGCCCCGTTCATTGTAGCGGGGCGTCTACCCTAAGGGTCAAGAATCTCCTGTCAGGTATTTACTCAACATACTTGCGGAAAACCAGGCAGGCGTTCTGTCCGCCGAAGCCAAATGCGTTGGAGAGGGCCACCTGTACCTCCGCGGCCCGGGCTTGATTGGGCACGTAATCCAGATCGCATTCCGGGTCAGGGTCGTCCAGATTGACGGTTGGGTGAATCATGCCTTCGGTGATGGTCTTGATGCAGGCGGCGGCGTCCAACGACCCGGCCGCGCCCAACGAGTGGCCAATCATCGACTTGGTCGAACTTATGGGAATCTTGTAGGCCAGGTCCCCAAATAATCTTTTGATGGCAACCGTCTCCAACGCGTCGTTCAACGGAGTGGAGGTACCGTGGGCGTTGATGTAATCAACTCGGTCTAGCGCGACGGAGGCGTCGGCTAATGCCATCTGCATCGCCGCCGCTGCGCTGATACCCGACTCCTCAGGCTGCACCGGATGACCGGCGTCGCTGGTCGACCCGAAGCCGGCCAGTTCCACAAGGATGTTGGCGCCCCGGCCCAATGCGTGGTCGAGGCTTTCCAGGACCATGATGACCGACCCTTCAGAGGGGATGAACCCGTCCCGGCCTGAGTCGAAGGGGCGGCTGGCCTTCTGGGGTTCGTCGTTCCTGGTAGTGAGGGCCCGCATGACCGCAAACCCGGACAGCCCCAGCAGGCTGATTCCCGCTTCGGTGCCGCCCGCGATCATCACGTCTGCCGTACCCCGGCGTATAACGGCCATGGCTTCGCCCAACGCTTGGTTTGAAGCGGCGCAGGCGGTGGTTGCGGTGGAGTTATAGCCGTGGGCCCCAACGTACCGGCTCACGGCGGCCGCGGCCATGTTGGGCAGGATCATCGGGAAGAAGAACGGCGACATGCGCATCCCTCCCCGGTCGGCCAGGATGCGGCAGTTCTCTTCGAGGGTTGGGAAGCCGCCATTGCCGTTGCCCAGCAGCACCCCCACCCGGTAGGGGTCGTCCTTGGATATGTCATAGGAGGCGTTCTCAACGGCCTGAAGCGCCGCCGCGACGGCCAATTGGGTGAATCGGGCCATCCTCCGGGCCTCTTTGCTTCCGATGTAGGTACTGGGGTCGAACCCGGAAACTTCGCCGGAGATCTGGCAGGGGTAACCTTCCGGGTCGCAGAGGGTCATGGGCCCGATGCCCGATGTTCCCGCGGCCAGGTTCTTCCAATATTCCTCAGGCGTCTCACCCAATGGGGTCATGGCCCCCATCCCGGTGATCACAACCCTAACCCGTTCATCAGCCACTGGAGACGCTTCTATTCGCTATCATCATTCCGCCCTTTTATATTAACCGGGCTTGGTCAATTCCGGGTATATCTCAGGCTCGATACCCAGCGCCGCTTCGCGAACCTCGGCGGCTAGGAAGAGCGAGCCGGTGGCCAAAACCAAGTCTTTCTTTCCAGCAACTTCCATCGCCAATCTCAGGGCATCGGCGGGAGTCGAGGCTAAGACCGGTTTACCGGTTTCGGGAAACAACCCGGCTACTTCGACCGCCTGCATCGAACGTGGATGCCGCGAGGCGGTGGCTACTATGATATCCGCCTTTTCGCCCAGGGCCCGGGCCATCCCCTCTACATTCTTGTCCCGAGAGAACCCAACCACCAGAATGAGCCGGTCATACGCCAGATAATCCGGCAACGACTTCAAAAGGCTCTCGATCGAGTATACGTTGTGTGCGCCATCTGCCACCAAGAGGGGAGAACGCGATAATACCTCCATCCGGCACGGCCAACTGACATTTTCGAACCCCACTTCCATAGCCTTTGCCGAAACATCTATCCCTTGGCTGCCGAGGGCCTCCAATGCGGCGACCGCCAATGCCGCATTCTCCAACTGATGCGCGCCCAAGAGGGGCATATACAGATCGTATTCGCCGTTTCTACCTCTCACCTTGAAACGCTGGCCGTCTGTTCCAGTCCGCCCTTCCTCCCAGGTTACGTCTCGGCCTACGAGTATCGGCGCCGCCTCTTTCTCCTGACAGGCGGCCAAGATCGGCGACAATGCCTCGGAAGCTTGGGGGGCGATCACCACGGTTGAACCGGGCTTGATGATCCCAGCTTTTTCGGCGGCGATCTCTCCGATAGTGTTGCCCAAGATCGCCATGTGGTCCAAGCTGATCGAGGAGATGACGCAGACACCGGCGTCCAGAACGTTGGTTGCGTCCAGCCGGCCACCCAGCCCAACCTCTATGACCTGCACATCGGTCCTGTCTTGGGCGAAGCACTGGAAAGCCATACCGGTCAGGAATTCAAAGAGCGTCAATGGCCCTACAACTGAATCGCTCTTGAGTTCTTCATGCAGCGGCCAAAGTCCTTCCACCAGCGCGGCGAACCCTTCTTGGGATATAGGCTCCGAGTCGCGTCTGATGCGTTCCCGGTATGTGTGGAGATGGGGGGACGAGTAGAACCCGGTGCTGAGCCCGGCCGCGTGGAGGGCTGAATCGCACAATGCCGCCGTGCTGCCCTTTCCCTTGGTTCCCGCGATGTGGACGGCGGGCACTTGGTTCTGCGGACTGCCCAACCGGCCCAGCAAAGCCTCCATCCGGGTGAGGTCGTAGATGGCCTTCTGGCGGGGCCCCGTGACCAAGTTTCTCTCATGGTCAACCAGGGTCAGAAGTTGGGCGATCGACTCGCGGTAGTCCACTTGGCTCCTAGGCGTCCTTCCGCGGGGTCCTTCCGCTGAAGGATTCTCATCATGGGTCGCATACGGTTTCGATTGCAGCTTCAGTGGTCGCGGATGCGGTGGGGCATCGACCCCAATAGCATCTGGATCCCATCGACCACGCCCACCGAGTTAACGAAGTCAATGTTACCTTCCATGGGCCGGGGGGTAAACCCAAATACCCTTTCGAGCTCGCCAACCTCAGCAACGCTGCGGATGCCCAGCATCTTGATCTGATCCGTGGTGATGGGCGGTCTGGGCATGAAACCTTGGGTGAGTGCGGCCATCAGATACATCGGCCAAGTAGGGAGATGGAACCTCAGCCTTCGTTTGCCCATGGCCTTAGCGACTTCGGAAACCAACTCGTTGTAGCTCATCCGTCGGGTCCCGCCCAGGTCCAGTGTCTGGCCCTTAAGGTCTTCCCGGCCCAAAGTGATCCCGATGCAGCGCGCTAGGTCGTCGGCAGCTAAAGGATGGTAGCGGTTCTTTCCGGACCCAATCACAGGGACGAGAGGGAACAGCCGCACCAACCCGGCCAGAGCATTCAGAAACTCGTCGCCTTCGCCGAACAGCACGGAAGGCCTGAATATGGTGTAGGGAATACCGCTGCGAATGACTTCTTGCTCGCCCAGCCACTTGGTGAATAGGTATGGATAGGAACGGTCATTGGCCGCGCCGATGACGCTCAAATGGAGGAAATGACGGGCGCCCGCTTCTTTCGCCGCGGCCAGGACGTTGGCTGTGCCTTCCCGGTGGACATCTTCGAAAGAGTCGCGCCGTTTGGGCCGGATGATACCCACCAGGTGTACCACCGCATCAACGTCATAGAAGGCGTTGGCCAGGGAAACCGGCTCCCGGATGCTGCCGTACTGGACTTCCACTTCGCGGTGGGAGAATATCCTCTCTTTCCCTGGGGAATGGACCAGACAACGCACATCATGGCCGCGTTCCAGCAGCTCACGGACCACCCTTCGGCCAAGAAATCCGGTCGCGCCGGTGACCAATACAACCAAAATCAATAACTCCACCGTGCGTGTCGGCAAGCGCTGGGCAGGTGCGGTTGCCAACGTCAACGGTGGCAAATCCCGTTGGCCGATGTCAAGGGTTTTGGTATTGACGAATCGGGTACACCGGTCTCTAACACCCATGGCGGTTCTTGAAAGGCGGTGACTTGCCCATATTTCACCCTGAGTGAAGCGAAGGGTCTGCCACGATAATGTTTGGCAGATTCTTCGTCGGCTCATGGCACCCCTTAGAATGACAGGTTTGAGACGGCCTAATTTCGGATGAGCGCGAGGCACAGTCATTCAAAAGATCCTGGAGATTCTTGGACACAAATCCTTAGAGTAGAATGTCATCGACACACTCCGGAACTCGATCACGAGGGAATAAACATGGCGGAACTGGACCTGCATTTCGGCGCCGGGCTGGCGTTGGGAGTCGGCGAGACCGCCCGGCAAGCCCGTTGGATGGAAGAATTGGGTTACGAATACTTCTCGGCCGGAGAGCATTTCATGCGCGGCGATCCGCCGGGCCCGACCCACGCTTCGCTGCCGGTGTTGGCTGTGGCCGCCGGCGCGACCGACGAGCTGCGCATCCTTTCTTCCATAATCCTGACCCCCTTCTACCATCCTTTGGTCTTGGCCCGCACGACCGCCACCCTGGACGCGGCATCCGGCGGCCGGTTGACCCTTGGCGTCGGAGTCGGCGGAGAGTATCCAGTGGAATTCGAAGCCGCCGGCCTCCAGGTGAACCAACGGGGGCGGCGGACAGATGAATGCCTGGAAGTGCTGCGGAAATTATGGACCGGCGAACGGGTGACATTCTCGGGGCGTCATTTCCAACTGACCGATGCCATGATCAACCCCACACCTGTCCAGAAACCCAACCCGCCGGTGTGGGTGTCAGGTAGACGGGATGCGGCCATGGCCCGGGCCGCCAAGTTCGGCGACGGATGGATGCCCTATTTCTACGACGCAACCAGATACCGCGACAGCGTTGAGAAGATCAAGGGCTTCGCCGCCGAGGCCGGGAGAGACCTGTCAGATTTCCAATGGGCCCACTTCCCTTACATATCCATCTATCCCACCGAACAACAGGCGGCCGAAGTGGCTGCAGAACAACTAGGCGGGCGCTATCTCTACGGCGGCGACTTCCTGGATATCGTCCGGAAATATTGTCTGCTGGGCACCGTGGAAAATTGTATCCAGCAGCTACAGGAATACATCGACGCCGGTGCACGGCACATAGTCTTCAGCATCAGTTGCCCAAGAGAAGACCGCGAGCGGCACCTTGAGGTGATCGCCAAGGAATTAGTCCCGCATTTTCACAACCAATAGTTGCAAGCGGTGGAGGATTCCAGCCCAAACAAGGCCACTCATATGTGGAAGACTCACCGGCCTGCCGGCATTATGACAATTAAGTGTTTCTGGCGTAGAATGTTCAGGTACTATCGTAACTCTGGCCGACATTCAGAGTAAAAAACGGAGATTCCCAATCTGGTCCAATGGAAAAACCGGGTCTTCCAGGTACCGGGTTCCGTTATTCCAGTTCCAGGTTGTCCTGTATAATATCCTTCGGACCGATCATGGGCAGCGGTGGATTCCTGTCTAGTCTGCCACGACCCTCATTCGATGGTTGGCCCACCAGAATCAGTCTTAATTATCGATCCAAGAATCGCGGATAAAACCGCTTGGCCACCGTAAGTTAGGAGAAACGATGTCGCGAATTAAGCGGGTGGTGCTGTTTCAACCAGCGTCAGCCGGTGGGAATTTTGAATACGTAGCCATACCCAGGCAGGGAATGCTTTTCCTTTCGGGCGCTCTCGCCCAATGGGAAGGACCCAACATCTACGAGCGGGAGATCTGGTTCGAAGACCGCTCCGGCCTCATGGACCCGGACAAGGACTTGGAAGGCGTGGACATCTTTATGGTCACGGCGCTGATCAACGAAGCGCCCCGTGGTTACGAGATTGCCCGTCTGGCTAAACAATTCCATCCTGACCTCATAACCATCGGCGGCGGCCCTCAGATGGGCCCCATGGCCGAGGAAGCCTTCAAATATGGCGACTTCGATGTGATCGTCCAGCGCGAAGGCGAAGATACCATCGGCCAGTTGTCGGACGTGCTTCTGGAGCACCGAGGCGCCGATAGGGACGAGTATCTAGCGAAGATCCCCGGCCTCAGCTACCGGAAAGACGGCGGGATCGCCGTGACCAATCGCCAAGGGTTGGTCTCTCCCGATTTCGTGGAACTACCTGATTTCCGCTCCATCAAAGACCTGAACTCCGACAACCCCATGGTCGGCGCGGTTATCGAAACCATCCGAGGGTGCACCGAAAGTTGCACCTATTGCCAGGTCATCCAGCAGTTCTTGGGATACAGGATGATCACCCGGGAGACCGAGTTCAAACGGCTGGCCCAACTCCGTGATTTGGCCGCCGACGGCCTAGTCCACACCGCTAAGAACGGGTCGTTCCAAATCTTTATCTCAGACGACCTTCATGCCCCACCCTTGCGGGCCGTCAAGTTCCGTGACGAGCGCTTGGCCCGCCTCCAGGGTTGGAAGGGCCACACAGACGGAATGAACATGATATGTCAGGTCAGGGCTGAAGTCGGCCAGGACCCGGAATTGATCTCCGCCATGCAAGACGCCAACATCAAGATGGTCTACGTGGGCGTCGAGTCGGATAATGCCGAGAATTTGATCGCAATCAACAAGCGGCAAGACCCCGGCCAGATGCACAAGGACCTGCATTACATCAACGAAGCGGGGCTCACGGTGGTCGCCATGACTATCATCGGCCTGCCTTTCGACACTGAAAAAAGCATCATGGACCTAGCGGACTGGGTGGTCACGGTAAGCAAATACCAGACTGTCAATTTCCTAACTCCTCTGCCCGCCACCTCCAACTGGGACTCGTTGGTCCCGCTGGACGAGAACGGTGATCTGCTAGCAGAAGGCGCGATGCGTCCGTATCACCTCTATACCGGACGCCAATTCGTCCATCAAGACAAACGGTGGACCATGCAAGAGAGCAGGGACCTCTTCGACCGGTATTCGGCCAAGCTGAATCCCGTCGACGATGTCTACCGCCGGGTCTTCAGGATCTTGAGGACATACAAACTGCGCCTTGCAGCCACCAGCCGGGACCTGAGCGACACTCTGGCCACCAAGCTGAGCGACGCCACGGAAGCTCTCCGGAATTGGTCTGACGCGGCTTCGCTAACCAGATTGGAATTTGGGGAAGACATCACGGAGCGGGTGAACGCACTCGTCGATCAGATTCGCTCCGTCTCGCAGCCTCTAGCAAACGCCAGGAAAGATGCGACGGACGCCATCGGCAACCGGGTCGACGAGTTGTCGGATTCATTGACACTACTGACCGGTTCGTCGAGCAACCGGGAGTTAGCTCTGAATATCTCAGGGCGAATCACCGAACTTACCGAGCTTATCGATGAGACGGTGATGGTTTCTACAAGGGGAGGCACTAAGAAATAGCGGTCTTCCGAGTGGTCCCGATTCCAGGAGTCGTGTTTAGGTCTTTTTCCAACGGCTTGGCCATGGGCCGATGATGTCTGATTGTGTTTCATGAAGTCCCACATCTGGGACCGTACGTGAGTGTAGGGGCTGGGAATATATGAGCGGAAATCACCGGGTTATGATTACTGGAATGGGGATCATAAGCCCTCTCGGACTTGATGTGGCAACCACCTGGGACGGGATCATCAACGGCCGGTCCGGAGTTGATTTCATCACCGCCTTCGACTCGGAGGGCTTCGACACCCACTTCGCCGGCGAGGTTAAAGGCTTCGACCCCGAGAACTACCTTGGCCGCAAAAACGCCAGGCGTATGGATCGGTTCGCCCAGTTCGCCGCGGTAGCGGCCCAGCAGGCTTGCCGCCAGGCTGGCTTGGAACGCGGCAGCGTCGACCCGTACCGCGTTGGAGTAATCATCGGCAGCGCCGTCGGCGGCATTGGCACGCTCTCTCAGCAACAAGAGATACTTATCGACCGAGGCCCCAAACGGGTCAGCCCGTTCCTGATTCCCATGATGTTAGGCGACATGGCCTCGGCCCAGGTCTCAATGGTCACCGGCTCCATGGGCGCCAACTACTGCGCAGTTTCGTCTTGTTCCAGCGGAGCGGATGCGCTGGGCCAAGGCTGGGCGATGATTCGCCGGGGCCAGGAAGATATCGTACTGGCCGGCGGCAGCGAAGCGCCGTTGGTGCCCGTCGCCGTTGCCGGTTTCAACGCCTTAAGAGCGCTATCGCGGTTCAATGAAGACCCCGCCAAAGCCAGCCGTCCCTTCGACGTTAACCGCGACGGATTCGTCATGGGCGAAGGGGCCGCTGTCTTGGTCCTGGAGAGTGAAGAGAGCGCCACGCGGAGAGGCGCAACCCCGTTGGCGGAGATCAAAGGCTATGCCGCAACCTCCGATGCGTATCACCTAACCGAGCCGATGGCCTCCGGCAAGAGCGCTGCCCAGGCCATGACCAAAGCTCTGGAAGAGGCCGGCGTCGATCCTTCCGAGGTCGACTACATCAACGCCCACGGCACCTCCACACCCCTGAATGACCGCCATGAGACCATGGCCATCAAGGTTGCACTTGGCGAGGACGCCTACCGGATTCCCCTGAGTTCGACCAAGTCGATGACCGGACATCTTCTGGGTTCCGGCGGAGCGCTGGAAGCCTGCTTCTGTGTTTTGGCCATGGAAAATAGCATCATCCCTCCCACCATAAACCTAAAAGACCCAGACCCTGATTGCGACTTGGATTACACCCCCAACCAGGCGCGTTCCAAAGAGCTCAACGTCACTTTAAGCAACTCATTCGGGTTCGGCGGCCACAACTCGGTGTTGGTCTTTGGCAAGCCCGGCGCGGCCCGCTAGAAAGTGACTATCAGCGGTAGGGAGCACCCCTGGTCTCTACCGGCCGCCCTTGAAACTGATGCGCTCGACGGACACGTGCCGCCGGCCATCGCACAAGTGCTAGTGCGGCGGGGCATCGACACCCCCCTGAAGTTAAGCGCGCTCCTCGACCCGCCCCATAAACTCCCCTACGACCCTTTGCGGATCACCGGCATGGACATTGCCCTGAAACGCCTGTATGCCGCCGTGAACAACGGAGAACGGGTGGGCGTTTTCGGCGACTTCGATGTGGACGGCATCACCGGGACCGCCATCATCTCCGAAGGTCTTACGTCGTTGGGAGTGCCGGTCACTCCGTATCTGCCCCACCGGGTCGATGAGGGCCACGGCTTGTCCAACGCAGCCATCGATACTATGGCCCAACAAGGCGTGACCTTGATCGTGACCGTGGACACTGGAATCACGTCTTTCGAAGAAGTGGACTACGCCAAGTCTCTGGGGGTCGATGTGATAATCACCGACCACCATCTGCCGCACGACGGCGTTCCCAACGCGGTAACCTCTTTGAACCCAAAGTTACCCGGCGGCGACTACCCCTTCTTCGAGCTCTGCGGGGCCGGTATCGGCTTCAAGCTTATCCAGGGATTATTCGAGTTTTACGGGCAACCATGGGACCCTGGTCTGCTGGAACTGGCCGCCCTTGGGACGATTGCCGATCTGGTCCCGCTGCTGGACGAGAACCGGTACTTGGTTCAGGAAGGCCTCCGGGAATTGGCCAAAACGCGCCGGCCCGGCCTAAGGGCCCTCTACAGTTCGGCCCGGGTAGACCCGGACGAGATCACCGCGGAAACTGTGTCATTCCAGATCGCGCCCAGGTTGAACTCGGCGGGACGCATGGGCGACCCCATGGACAGCTTCAAACTGCTCACCACAACGTCCGCCGAAGAGGCAGGAGCGCTTACCCACAAGCTTGAGTCTTTGAACATGGAGCGGCGGGCCGCATCCGAAGAAGCATACGTCATCGCCGATCAGCTCGTCGAAGACCTGGGTGAACTTCCGCCGTTGCTGGTGATCTCCGACGAAAGGTTCCTGCGTGGCGTGTCCGGTCTGGTAGCGGGACGTCTGGTTGACCGCTACCGGCGCCCGGCTGTGGTGATTGCCGTGGAAGGCGAGTTCAGCGTCGCCAGCGGGCGCAGCATCCCCGAATTCAACATCGTAGCGGCCATGGAGTCCTGCGAAGACCTTCTGGTGCGATTTGGCGGCCATTCCCAGGCTGCAGGCCTCACAGTCGCCACCAAGGACATCCCCCAGCTTAAATCCCGTCTGGAGGCCTACACCGCCGAGTTTCTGGAGACCCAAGGCCTGGTCCGGACGGTGGAGATCGACGCCATCATCAGCCTCGATGAATTGGACGAGACGATGGTCCGGTGGATCAACGATTTGGAACCCTACGGCCCCGGCAACCCCAGGCCGGTGTTCGCCAGCATGGGCGTCAAAGTTCTGGAGACGTTTCACATGGGCCGGGAACAGCAGCATCTTAGGCTAAGGGTTGAGACCAACGGAGCCCAATGCACGGCGTTGGCCTTCAATCAAGCGGACAAATGGCAGCCCAACACTGAATTCGCCGACCTGGCCTTCACCGTAATGAACGACTCGTTCCGTGGCAAAGGCGCCATCGCTCTACGGTTGTTGGATTTCAAGCGATCTGACGATTAGCCTCCCAGTCCGGCAAACCCAACCCCTCGCCCTGTGGCCCCAAGCCCCCTTGTCACCCCGAGTTTAACGATGGGACTCTTTGTTCTTGTTCCGTGTCGGCCCAGCGGCAACGAGATTCCTCTCCTTCCACGGAACGACCGGAATGACAATTGGGCGGTGGCGGTTGCCTCTGCCGGAGTGAACGTTAGGCCCGGTTGGTTGAGGGGCGCACCAGTTGGGCCTTCCAAACGAGCAGTGGAACAGTGAATATAACCACCAGTATCGCCACCACTTGGGCTTCGTTCAGGGCGCCGAAGTACTCGTTGAATTCTTCCCTCATGAAGCTGAGGAAGAACCGGCCTATGGAATAGGTCGCCAGATAGAGGGTGAAGAACATCCCATTGGGGCGCAGCCGGTCGCGGAGTGGCCAGATAGCAGCCAGCAGGACCAGGTCAAAGAGCAGTTCGTAGGCCACTGCCGGGTGGGTTGGCGGCCGGAAGATTCCAGGGCTGTTGGCATGTGTGTATATAAAACCCCAAGGCAGCTCGGTTACTTTGGATAAGTGCTCTCCATTTATGACGTCGCCTATCCGTCCGATGGCCTGTGCGATCAACAGGCCGGGTACGGTAATGTCGGCCAAGCGGCCGATCCCCGGCAGGTTGGCGCGGTGGGCCTCGCCCATGAATGGGAAAACAGTCCGCCACATCGACAGAAACCACTCTGAATTGCGAATCATGATATAGAGCGCGCCGCCGATAAACCCGCCGATGATGGCGCCGTAGATCGCGATGCCGCCCGACCAGACCGAAAACACGCTGATGAAGTCGTCCCGGTAGACTTCATCCCAGAAGTCGATCACGTGAAGGACCCTGGCGCCAACCACTCCGCCGATTATGGCCCAGACGGCCACGGAGTAGATGGAATCGACGTTCATCCCTTCTTTGGCGCCCGCACGGGAAACCAGCCAGACTGCAGTCGCCACAGCCACAAAGGTCATGACACCGTGCCAGGAAAGAGTGAAATTCGCGAAATCGATCAGGTTAGGATTTATCCCGATCGATATGCTAGCCAGTATGCCCATTGATCGAACCTTCGCCGTATTGAAGTCGGGCGGTCTATCGAGCGCCCGCCGGTAATGATCCCATACCGCACTTTTCCGGCGGGACCGTGCTTACAAGGTAAACCCCGGCGCTGTGCCGTTGCAATAGCTCTGCTATCCTCTGGTGCTCCTCTTCGCTGGATGGCAACGTGAAGAGAGCCGGACCCGCGCCGCAAAGGTGCAGTACAGGCCCTCCCTGGTCCGCCACCTGGCTGCACATTTCCAGTAATTGGGGGTACGACCGGGCAGCCACCTCGGAGAAGGCGTTGAACACCAGACCTCTGACAGACTCTCTTACGAACTGACCAGCGGTTAGGATTTGTATCATCTGGCGCGTCACGCCCCCGTCGCTGAACTGGCCCATGGTCAGCCGTGAGTACATGGCCACCGTCTTGTTGGAGATCTGCAGGTCTGGGAATACCAGCGTGACGGCCAGTGGAGGCAGGGGCGATAGGCTCGTTATCTGTTCGCCCTTTCCTTGGGCCAGCGCCGTGCCACCCCATAGGAAGAACGAGACATCAGAACCAAGACCTGCTGCGATGACGGCCAATTCGTCTACCGATAGTCCCAGGCCCCAAATGGCATTCAGACCCAATAACGCCGCCGCGGCGTCGCTGCTTCCGCCTCCCAGGCCCATGGACACCGGGATGTGTTTCTCGATGGAGATCCGGGCCGCGGGTTCGATATTGCCCGCCTTGGCCAGGGCAACGGCCGCCTGCCAGACCAGGTTCTGTTCGCCGGACAATCCCGGGTATTCGCACTCTACCTTTAGCTCCGAGTCAGGCTCGATCCGCAACATATCGGACAGACCGATGGTCTGCATGATCGTTGTCACCTGATGAAAACCGTCATCGCGGCGGCCCAGGACCTCAAAGGTCAGATTCAACTTGGCGTAGGCCGGTACTTCCACGGTCTAGCCTTCCCCTTCCTGATGATGGGACGATCTGGTCCAGACCTGGTAGATACCTGCCCACTCGTCTATGTCCAGCGTTTGGGGTCTGCGGGTGGCGTCAACACCAGCTTCCGCCAGAATCCGGCCACCGGCGACCGGTTCGATGCGCAGTCCTTGGCTCAAGGAATTGCGGAGCTGCTTGCGAGGGGCGGCGAACCCGGCACGGACCACCTTGAAGAAATCTTCTTCGCTGGCCACATCGGCGGCCGGGGACGGCAGGACATCGAGACGAACAACGGCTGATGTAACCTTGGGAGCGGGTCTGAACGACCTCGGCGGCACGGAGCAGACCACCTTGGCCTTGGCGTAAAACTGGGTCGCCACCGACAAGATGCCCATCTCACCAGGAGCGGCGACCATATTCTTGGCCACCTCTTGCTGCACCATCACGACCAGCACTTCAGGTTTCGGCTGCGATTCCAGCAAGCGCCTAATGATTGGGTTTGCGGCGTAATATGGAAGGTTTGCTACAACTTTGTACGAGGTCTCAGGGGCGATCAGTTCAGCCAGGTCGACGACCCGTGCGTCGGCCACCACACAGGTCAGGTTGGCCGGATAATCCAGGCGTTCTGGCAGCGCCGCGGCAAGTTCCGCGTCCAGTTCTACCGCCACCACTCGTTTCACCCGGTCCACCAACCGCTTGGTCAGGACTCCGCGGCCCGGCCCAATCTCAACGATCAAGTCGTCCGGCGAAAGGTCGGCGGCGTCCAGTATCCGGCCCGCTATCCGGCTGTCGGTCAAAAAATGCTGGCCCAGAGATTTTCGTGTGGTGGTGCGGCCGCCGACCGGGCCCCGTGGCTGGTCGCTCAAGGGGTCGCCCGAATGACCATCGAAAGTGCTCACGGTTTGAAGAAAACCTGATTCAGGCACGGCCTTATCCGGCGTACTGGGGAAGAGAGATTCGAGGAAATCAATAAGACCGCACACCTCCCGTTGTCATAGACCATCGGTCATGTCGTGAACGATGACTCAGGCCAGGCACTCCCGCGGCGCCCGCAGGGTCCTGTTTACCGTTGCTTCCTTCCGGATCTGGCGGGGTTCACAAGTCTACGTCGCGCAGGACCCAACCCTCTATATCATCGCCCGCGATATGGGACCTTTGGCCTAGCCGAGGGGAGGGATTCAACCCCGCTATAGCGGATTGCGGATACAGGGCACCGCTGGCTCCCCGTCTAGTACGGCCTCAGTAACATGGTAGGATTGGGAGTGCTGGGGAGTCAAGGGGGACACACATTCTTGTTCCCATGACCGGGCGCCGGCCCCGGTGCTAAGATGAGTCCCGTTCCTACCGAAGACCTTTATCGATATTCGACATGCAGATACGTAAAGCAGTCATCCCTGCCGCAGGCCTGGGAACCCGGTTTTTGCCGGTGACCATGTCTGTCCCCAAAGAGCTCCTGCCCATCATCGACCGGCCTCTACTGCAATATGTCATCGCCGAGGCCGCCGAGGCCGGGGTGGAAGAGGTGATTATCGTCACGTCTCCGGGTAAGGAATCGATCAGCGGCTACTTTCAGCCTAAACCGGACTTGGAGCAACGTTTAGAATCCAGCGGGGAGACGGACCTTTTGGCGAAGGTGGTGGAAGCCGCCGGCCTGGCGAAGGTCAGTTTCGTTCTGCAGCACGAAGCCTTGGGCCTCGGCCACGCCGTGCTCATGGCGAAAGACTTGGTGGGCAACGAGCCTTTCGTGGTGATCCTGCCCGACGACATCATTGCCCATACCCCGGGGGCCATCAGCCAGATGGTGCAGGTGTCTAGTGAGCGAAATGCCGGGGTGATAGCGGTGGAAGTTGTGCCTTGGGAGGTGGTCCACAACTACGGTGTGGTGGACGCAACTCAGGTGTCGGAGCGTGTCCACAAGATCCAGGGCCTGGTGGAGAAACCGCCGAGGGACCAGGCCCCGTCCAACCTAACGATAGTCGGCCGTTATATCTTACCGCCGCAGATATTCGAGGCCCTGGAGAACACTCCGCCGGGCGCAAAGGGCGAGATCCAGCTGACCGACGGTCTGCTGGCCCTGCTAAAAGAGCATGAGTTGTTTGCCTACGAATTCGCCGGTGTGAGGTTCGATGGGGGCACGCCCATGGGCCTCTTACGGGCGTCGTTGGCCTTCGCGTTGAATCGGGAAGACACCTCAAAAGAAGCAGCGGCGATGCTGCGAGAGTTTCAAGATAAGAGCTGACCGTCAACATGATTCGACGGCCGTTTTCATTTAAGGAGGATCCCTTTGGTCACTGGCAAGCAGGCGCACATAGAATCGGTCCGCAACATCAAGAGCGAGTTATTGGCAGTCTTGGAAGGGATGGATTACTGCCTGGACTGGAAGCAAGACTCCGAAGAATGGTCGGCGCGTGAGTTGGTGTACCACGTATTGGACACGCCTCCCGGCGGCGCACACGGATTGATCAAAGGAATAATATCCGGCGAGATCAGTGAGTACGAACTCTGGAGCGATCTGACCAACGTAACCCCGGAACGGGCCGCATACGACCTAGACCGGTTGAACGCCGATATCGAAACGTTCTTTCAGAGCTTGGAAGATTCGCTGTCAGGCATCTCCGATGCAGACCTGGAAACGAAGAAAGTCTTGATGCATCAGAGGACCAGGGAAGTGGATGAAGAGCGCACCCTTGACGCCGTCCTCGAGCGTACGCTGAACGTACACATAAAGGACCATTTGGCCCAGCTACAGGAATTACGGGACGCGTTGGCGATCTAAGGGACCGATTTTGTTGAGCATCCTGGAGGTTAGCTGCTGCCAACCTCCAGGATGCTTAGGAAAGCTTCCTGGGGAATCTCAACCGAACCCACCATCTTTCGGCGCTTCTTGCCCTCTTTTTGCTTCTCCAGCAATTTGCGCTTCCGGGTGATGTCGCCGCCATAACACTTGGCCAGAACGTCTTTTCGCAAGGCGCGCACTGTCTCACGGGCGATGATCCGGCTGCCGATGGACGCCTGTATGGGTACTTCGAACATCTGCCGTGGGATGGTGGACCGCAATTTGTCCACGATCTTCCGGCCTTGGACCACGGCGGCGTCCCGGTGCAAGATCATCGATAGGGCTTCCACCGAGTAATGGTTCACCAATATCTCCACCTTGACCAGTGGCGCGGCGCGGTAGCCGGAGAAGGAGTAGTCCAGCGAAGCGTATCCCTGTGTCTTCGACTTCAATTGGTTGTAGAAATCCGCCAGCAGTTCCACCAAGGGAATGGTATATTCCATGACCACCCGGGACTCGTCCCCAGGCTCGTCCTTGCCGTCCCGGCGGGTGCCGGCGCCCTGCATGTATTCCATGCGTTTAAATTCTGACCGCCGTGAGTGCATCAGCTCCATCAGAACGCCCACGTGGCGGTTGGGCGCCACGATGGTCAGGTCCAACATCGGCTCTAGTATCTGAGAGACTTCATTGGGCGGCGGCAGCTTGGCCGGACTGTCCACGATTATCGTGTGTCCGTTGGTCAATTCCACCTGATATGCCACGCTGGGGGCGGTTATGATGAGGTCCAGGTCGTATTCGCGTTCCAAGCGCTCCTGAACGATCTCCAGGTGCATCAGGCCAAGGAACCCGCACCGGAAGCCGAAGCCCAGCGCGGCGCTGCTTTCCGGCTCCATCTCCAGTGACGCATCGTTGAGCTGCAGCTTTTCCAAGGCGTTCCGAAGGTTGTTGTACTCCTCGCCGTCAGAAGGGTACAACCCAGCGAACACCATTGATTTGAGCGGAAAATATCCTGGTAGCGGATCAACGGCGGGAAAGCGGTCCACGGTCAGAGTGTCGCCTACCGTGCAATCCTTCACTTCTTTGAACCCTGTGGCGACATAGCCTACCTGGCCTGTTTCCAGGGATTCCGTTGGCGTGGGGCCAGGAGCGAAAACACCCACTTCAACGATCTCGGCCATCTTCCCAGAAGACATGACCTTGATCCGGTCATGTTTGGTGATACTTCCATCTTTGACCCGTACGTGGGCGATGATCCCTTTGAACGAGTTGTATTCCGAGTCGAAAACCAAGCTCCGAGGTGGCGCGTTGACATCGCCATCGGGCGCCGGGATCCGGTCCACAACGGCGTCCAGTATCTCTTTGGCGCCGGTGCCCTCTTTGGCTGAAACGTAGAGGATCTCGTCTGCCCGAAACCCGAATGCCTGCTGAATCTCGGCAGCGACCCGTTCCGGTTCAGCCTGGGGCAGGTCCACCTTGTTCAAGACCGGAATCAGTTCAAGATCATACTCCATGGCCAGCAGCGTGTTGGCGATGGTCTGGGCTTCGATCCCTTGGCTGGCATCGACCACCAGCAACGCGCCTTCGCAGGCAGCCAGGGCCCGGGAAACCTCGTAGCTGAAGTCCACGTGGCCCGGAGTGTCAATGAGGTTGAACTGATATGTGACGCCATCTGGGGCGGTATGCGACATCGTCACAGCCTTCCCCTTGATGGTGATGCCTCTTTCCCGTTCCAGGTCCATGCTGTCCAGGAACTGCTCTTTCATCTCGCCGGGACGGACGGTGCCCGTGATTTCCAAAAAACGGTCGGCCAGGGTTGATTTTCCGTGGTCGATGTGGGCGATGATGCAGAAGTTTCTTATCAGGCTCGGTTCCATACTAGTCCAATGGTAACATGGGCGATTTTCAGCTACAACGCAGTCTAGCCCACGAACGGCGAACAACTCCGTGGCGCGGGCAAAAAGAGAGGCTGTCTCGAGACAGCCTCTCTTTTTTACTTTGACCCTAGGGAATCTGTTTAATAGTTTCCGTAACCTGTAGCAAGGATACAAGCAACGTCGTGTTTAGACTCAACTTCGCGTAGTTCGGGGAGAACGCGGGAGCATTCGTTATTGGCCACGGGGCAGCGGGGGTGGAACACGCAGCCGCTGGGTGGGTTCAGGGGGCTGGGTACCTCCCCGGATAGCATGACACGATCACGCGCAGCATCCAACACAGGGTCTGGGATAGGCACTGCGGAGAGCAGGGCCTTGGTGTACGGATGGAGCGGGTTCCGGTAGATCTCGTTCCGGTCGGCCATCTCCACCAAATGACCTAGGTACATCACGCCGACACGGTCGCTGATGTGGCGGACCACAGACAGGTCATGGGCGATGAATAGATAGGTCAGATTGAACTGTTCTTGAAGGTCTTCCAGCAAGTTGATGATCTGCGCTTGAATCGACACGTCAAGTGCGGAAACCGGTTCGTCGGCTACGATGAAGCTGGGGCTGACCGACAACGCCCGGGCCACGCCGATGCGCTGACGTTGTCCACCGCTGAACTCGTGGGGGAAGCGGTCTGCCATGTAGGGGTTGAGACCCACATTCGTCAACAGTTCTGAGACCTTTTCTCGGTACTCCTGTTTGCCGCTTACGAGACCGTGGACGATCAGAGGTTCTCCGATGATGTTGCCGGCGGTCATCCGTGGATTCAGTGAGCTGTATGGGTCCTGGAAGATCACCTGCATCTCGCGGCGGATGGCGCGCATTCTCTTGGAGTTTAGCTCGGTCAGGTCTTGGCCGTCGAAGATGACCTGGCCGGCCGTGGGTTTATATAGCTGTAGGATGCAACGGCCGGTGGTGGTCTTACCGCAACCGCTTTCACCCACGAGACCCAAGGTCTCGCCACGTTTGACAATGAAGCTAACATCGTCGACCGCTTTCACGTAACCGACAGGTTTCCGGGATAAAAACCCGCCACCTACCGGGAAGTACATCTTGAGGTTCTTCACCTCAAGAAGAATGTCATCGTTCTGCGTTGCGGCGTTAGAGGCCGCGGCTTCGGGCATGGTTGTCATGTTAAGTCCTATCTCCGGTTGGAGGTTTTACTCAGCAAGAGGAGTGTCCAGCAATTTAACCACATCCGGGCCTAGTTCATCGGCACGGAAGCAAGCAGACAGGTGGCCGTCCCTTATGTCGATTAGTTCCGGTGTGTCGGTGGCGCATTTATCGATCGCCCAGCGGCACCGCTCGCGGAATGCGCAGCCGGGGGGTAGGTTTATCAAGTCGGGCGGCTGGCCCTCGATCGGGTCAAGCTTGGCCCGGCGGGGAAGGTCCAGACGTGGGACCGACCGCAGCAACCCAATCGTGTACGGGTGGCGGGGGTTGGCATAAATCTCTCTTGCTTCTCCCCGTTCGATCACTTTTCCGGCGTACATGATGTTGACCCGGTCGGCATAGCGGGCGACCACTCCCAGGTTGTGGGTGATCACTATCAGCGCCACGCCAAACTCAGTGGTTAACGCCTTCATCAGGTCCAGGATCTGGGCTTGAATCGTCACGTCCAAAGCAGTGGTTGGCTCGTCGGCGATGATCAGCCGGGGGTTACAGCTAAGCGCTATGGCGATCATCACGCGCTGGCGCATCCCGCCGCTGAACTGATGGGGGTACTGCTTGATCCGGGTTTCGGGGTCTGGGATGCCCACGCGAGTTAGAAGATTCACGCTCTCGCGTTGTGACTCAACCTTTGACATGCCCATGTGCAGTTGGAGGGTCTCAGTGAGTTGCCGCTCCACGGTGAGCACCGGGTTTAACGACGTCATAGGCTCTTGGAAGACCATGGCGATCTTGGCGCCCCGGATACGCCGCATGTCTTCCATTCCGACCTTGAGAATATCTTGGCCATCCAGAAGAATCTCACCACTGATGATCTTCCCCGGCGGGTCGGGAATGAGACGCATCACCGAAAGCGCACTGACGCTCTTGCCGCAGCCGCTCTCTCCCACCAATCCGAGGGTCTCTCCCTCGTTCAGTTCGTAGGAGACGCCGTCAACCGCCTTCACCACGCCGTCCATGGTGAAGAAATGGGTTCTTAGGTCTTTAACTTCAAGCAGTGTAGCCAATCGGTCTCCTTTGGTATGGCGCACTATCCTTTAGTACGCGACCACAACGATTACGGATGCGGCGCCGGTGGTCTTTTATCCGATGCCGAGTGGTGTTGATTCATATTTTTAATAACTAGTAGCTTCTTTCGGAAGCCCCGGTCTGTTGGTGGGGAAGCCGGGACTCGAACCCGGACGCCTTTCAGCACATGATCCTAAATCATGCTCGTCTACCAGTTCCGACACTTCCCCCTATTCCGAGTGACAATCGGGGGCCAGGCCTACCCCACCGTCGATATTCGCGTGTTAATCAGTGGATTTCGCTCGTTATAAGAGCCGTGTCATTATAGCTACAGTCTCACGGCCTGTCCATATTCAATCAGCTTGTCCGCGCCCGCTTTTGTTCCGATTAACTCACTAGTTCCAGGAATTATTCAACCAATCGCCGCCATAACATACCGCCAAACGTCCCTAGGAAGGCGAATATGGCAACCACGAAGGCCAAAATTCCAAACAGAGAACTACCTTTATCGCCGGAATCCCCTTCTGGGCCCGTTAAGCCTTGACTACCCGTTGGGCCCGCCACGCCGGCCGGACCGGACGCGCCTGCGGAGCCGGGAGGCCCGCCCACGCCAGGAGGACCTGATGGGCCTTGCACACCTTGAGGACCTTGAGAACCTTGAGAACCTTGAGAACCTTGAGCGCCACGTTGTCCGGTCTCGCCTTTCTCTCCAACCACTATCACCGGAGTCGGCGTTGGCGCCGGGACCGGGGTGGCCGTGGGCGCATCCAGGGCTGGGCTCGCGCTCAGGTTCAGTTCAGTTACTTGGCCCTGTACCCAAAGTGCCGTTTCATTTGCCGGAATGCCGCCGATGGTGAATGTGACTGTTTTACCCGCGAAACTATCATTATCCGGCTCAACAAGCAGCACTGGGTAGCTGCCTCCGGAAACCGTTTTGGCCACGACCTGCCGTCCGTCGACCAACGCTGCGACAACTGTGCCGTCCGCAGCCGGAAACCCGTTTACCGTAGCCGATCCTAAGAATGCATGTGGGATCACGCGCTGAGCCGATACGCCGGAAGGCATCAGGAAGAGGAATGCCACCACCGCGACGGCGATCAGGAATTTAGGTCTGGGGATTTTCCTCAAATTCAACCTCGTTAATCGATGCGCCAGGCCTGTATCAACCAGGGCAAATCTTGACCGGAATCCAGGAGGAAGCAGGCTATCAACCACCCTATTATAACGAAACCGCCCCTACGATGATGGCAAGAAAGGCCGGTGTTTGTGCCTAAATAATGGTTCCCAGCCACGAAGGCCGCGGAAGACCTACGTTGAAAAGGCCTGCCTGATCGATTTACAGTGCCGGGCACCAGGCGAACGCCCGGTTGTTAATCGCTCAGCGGGTTTCCGGTGAAAAGAACTATCTCACGGCTTATCAGATCATCCATCTCCGATGGCAACTCAGTGAGAAGATTGTCCGAAAGAAAAAGCCTCTCCAGGCTCGTCATGTTCCCCATGGTTGCCGGAACACTGGTTAGTCGATTATTCGAGACGAAACAATCTATCAGCTCAACCAAATCTCCAATCTCTGTGGGCAGACTCCTCAGCTGATTGCCGTTCAGATGTAGTTCGTTCAGTGCGGTGAGATTGCCCATCTCCGGTGGCAGTGACGCCAGTTTGTTATTCGCCAAGTCCAGAAAGACCAAGGCCGTTAACCCGCGAATATCAGCCGACAATTCCGTCAGACTGTTGCTGCGCAGGCTGAGTTGAATCAGGTTTGTGAGGTGCTGGACCCCGGCGGGTAGTTTCGAAAACCGGTTGCCTTCCAGGTACAGCCAGACCAGGTTTATCAGATTGCCGATCTCCGTGGGCAGGCCGGTCAGTTGATTGTTCTCTAGATACAACCCTGACAGGCCCGTTAAGTACCCGATCTCCGAGGGTAGCACTGCCAGCGCGTTTCCGCCGAGGTACAGCCAGGTGAGGCCGGTCAGGCCGCCGATCTCGGGCGGTAACCCGGTCAGGTTATTTCCCCGCAAATAAAGGACATTCAGGTTCGCCAGGCTCCCTATCTCGGGGGGCAGGCGGTCAAGTTGATTGTTGTCCAGTTGCAATTCGGTTAAGCCTATGAGGTTGCCGATCGAGGCAGGCAACGACTCAAGGCGGTTGCCTTGGAGATAGCAGTCCTTAAGGGAGGTCAGATCACCTATCTCCGCAGGCAGTTCTATCAGTTCGTTATCGGCCAGATATAGCCAGGTCAGGCTGGTCAGATTGCCGATCTCAGACGGCAACTGCTTCAGATGATTGTTGCTGGAGTTTAGCCGTCCCAGCCCCTTCAAAGACCCAAGCTGAGGGGGCAGCTCAGTAAGTTGGTTCTCCTGCAGGAACAATCCTTTCAGGTTTACTAGGTTTTCGATCTCCGGAGCCAACGCTGTTAGTTGATTGTTTCTTACATTCAGCCTGGCCAGCCTGGTCAAGTTACCGATCTCCGGTGGCAACTTGGACAGCCGGTTGCCAGACAGATCAAGCTCAACCAAGTCGACGAGGCTGCCGATCTCCGGCGGCAGAAACTCCAAGTCCTCCTTGGCGAGGTCCAAAGTATCTGAGCCGTCAGCGCGGGCTTTTCCGATAAGCGCGGAAAGTTGGTCCTGGTTCAATTTGAGTTCCTAGGTTCCGGGCGCCATTAGAGTCTTGAGAAATCTTCCTCGTTGGTCATCCATGATCCGCAAACATGGCCACTGCGCAATTTATACGAGGAATCGATTGGCCTGTCAAAGCGTACGTCAGGTCGATCAACGTAGTTGACCGTTGAGAAATGGCGGCACGGACCAGGCTTGGAGTGTAGAATCCTTGCCTAGCGCCCTGCAGAATTTGGCTACACATAGGAGACGTTGTCCATGGCTGTCACGCCGTTCAAGATCGATGTGCCCGACGCTGTCCTCCAAGACCTTAATGAAAGGCTGACCCGCACCCGGTGGCCGGATGAGATTCCCGGCTCGGGATGGGACTACGGCAGCAATCTCGATTACATCAAGGAGTTAGTCGAATACTGGCGCACCAAGTTCGATTGGCGCGCTCAGGAAAAGCTGATCAACTCTTTCTCGCATTTCAAGACCGATGTCGACGGCTTGGGTATCCACTTCATCCATGAAAAGGGAAAGGGCCCCAACCCCATGCCCTTGGTGATAACCCATGGCTGGCCCGGCACTTTCTTCGAGATGTACAAGGTCATCCCCATGCTCAGCGACCCGGCAAGCCACGGCGGAGACCCTGCAGATGCCTTTGATGTCGTGGCCCCGTCAATGCCCGGCTACGGGTTTTCCGATGCCGGTCAGAAAGGTGGACTGGATATTTTCGCCATCAGCGACATGTGGGCCAAACTTATGTCCGACAACCTGGGTTACCCGAAGTTCGCTGCCCAGGGAGGCGACTGGGGCGCCAGGGTCACCGCGAAACTTGGTCTGTCCCACGGAGACAAGGTGATCGGCATCCACACGACATCCACGACCAGTCCGACGCCCTTCTTGGGGGAGGGGACCCGGGAATTGTCCGAGGCCGAGAAGAGGATGCTCCAACAAAGGACGCAGTGGCTTGCCGACGAAGGCGGCTACTCCCACATCCAGAGCACCAAGCCGCAAACCCTGTCCTACGGGCTGAACGATTCTCCCGCGGGCCTGGCTGCCTGGATCGTGGAGAAGTACCGCAGATGGAGCGACTGCAACGGCGATGTGGAGACCCGGTTCACCAAAGAAGAGCTGTTAACTACAATCACCATCTACTGGGTTACCCAATCGATCAATTCATCCACCCGGCTGTATTACGAAGCGTTCAGCAAACCTTGGGATTTGGCCAAAGGCGAGAAGATCCAAGTGCCGGTGGGTGTTGCCGCCTTTCCGAGCGAGAATACCGTGCCAATTCGGGAGTGGTCGGAGCGGTCATTCAACGTGCAGCACTGGACCGACATGCCCGCGGGCGGACACTTCGCGGCGTTGGAGGAGCCGGTCAGGCTGGTCGAGGATATCAGGGACTTCTTCAGGGGATTGCGATGATCGATCTAGCGAGCGTGAAGACGGTCCAGACCCCGGTGCTAAACATCGGGTATGGAGACCATGGAGATAGCGCGGGATTTCCGGTCATGTTGCTGCATGGGTTTCCTTATGACGTCCGCTCCTTCGACGGAGTGGTGCCTACGCTGGTCGAAGCAGGTTATCGGGTCCTAGTGCCCTACCTTCGTGGCTACGGACCGACGAGCTTTATTGATCCAGGGGCGCAGCGCGTGGCGGAGCAAGCCGCCATCGGCCAGGATGTCGTCGACTTTGCCGAGGCATTGGGGATCGGCCGGTTCGCGCTTGCGGGGTTCGATTGGGGTGTAAGGGCCGCCTGTATCACCGCCATCTTGCATCCGGAGATGGTAAAAGGATTCGTGGCCATGGGCGGTTATTCGGTCCAGAACACTGTGGATAAAGAAAAGCCGGCGCCCGCATTTAGGGAAGCAAAGATGTGGTACCAGTGGTATTTCAATACCGAACAAGGACGCGCCGGTCTGGAAGGGAACCGGAGGGACATCGTCCGGCATCTCTGGGAAACCTGGGCGCCGACTTGGAAATACACGGACGAAGCTTTCAACAAATCAGCGCCGTCTTTTGACAACCCCGACTTCGTAGACATCGTGGTGCATTCATACCGGCACCGGCACATAAACGCGCCTGGCGAAGAACGGTTCTTGGCAGTGGAGCGGGAACTGGCTAAATCCCCGCCGATCACAGTGCCGTCAATCGTGCTGCGAGGGGCGGACAGCGGCTTAGGAGCGCCGTCAGAAGACCCATCGGAGGACCAAGCTCATTTCACGAACCTTGTGGCGCGGAGAATCGTCTCCGGGGCCGGCCACGACCTTCCGGTCCAGCGTCCCGAAGCGGTTTCGGAGGCGTTGTTGGAACTGCTGTAAGGGCTACGACAGCCTACTTGCCCTCGATAACGTAGTCTGCGATCTTTTCGGCGATCATGATTGTGGTGGCGTTGGTGTTGGCGCGGAGACCAAGAGAAATTACAGCAGCGGATCCATACGCCAAAACTCTGCTAAGAGTTTCCTAGTCCGGTATTACAACAACGGCGGGAAGCTAGTTTCCGAGACAGTAAAAGGGACTAGAAAAGACGCGGAACGGGTATTACGGCAACGCCGTGTCGCCCTAGAAACCGGCGACTTCATTGGGAGAAAGAAACTAACCGTAGAAGGGTATCTACAGGGCTGGTTGGATTCCTATGCCCGGTCTAATGTCACCGCCAAGACCGAATCCGGTTATCGGCAGATGATAAACCGCTATACCGGGCGCATAGGCGATCTACAGCTCCAGCGATTAGAGGCTACCCATATCCAATCGGTTTACGCCGAGATGATCGACCAGAAGTTAAGTGCTACAACCGTGGTCCAGCTACACCGGATACTTCATAAGGCGTTAAATACAGCGGTCAAACAAGGGATCCTAAAGAGGAACGTAGCGGATGCGACTAACCCACCCGCACCAGTGAAAAGGGAGATGCGCGTCTGGGACAAAGCATCTAGAACCAAGTTCTTCCAAGCTATCCAAGACCACAAGTATTCCGACCTCCTCAGGTTCACTATGGCAACCGGATTAAGGCGTGGTGAGGTCTGTGGTCTCAAATGGGAATACGTGGACTTCATAGAGCATCAGATCCATGTGTACAAGAAGATAATTCGCATAAGTGGCCTAGGACTTGTAGAGAGTGAACCTAAGACCGAAAAATCTAAGCGCACCGTAACTATGTCACCCTTCTTGGAAGAACTGTTGCGGAAGGTCCAGGGAACCCAGATAGGCCAGAGAGATTATTTGGAAGATGGGTGGGTCAATTCGGGCTACGTATTCAGCCAACCCAACGGTACAGCCATAGACCCAGACTTAATCACAAAGGCGTTCAAGAAGATGGTAAAGGAAGTTGGAGTGCCTCACCTTACACCTCATGGTCTGCGCCACCAGTACGCCACAGCCTCCAGGGAAGCGGGGATCGAGATGGATATCATCTCCAAGAACATGGGCCATGCTAGCGTTGCTATAACCGCTGATATCTACGCCCATCTAACGTCGGATGTCATGGAAGAAGCGGCCAAAAAGATAGAGAGTCGATTATTCGGCGAATAACCGGAGCCTTAAACACTAGATACAAAGACCGGAAGTTTGTCGAGGAGTAGAAGGTTATAGTGAAAATCCCAGAATGCTTTATGTGTAATGATCCCATGTTTTCTGAGCAAAATAGCGACCATCCTCAGATAATCGCTAGGTTAGGTGTCTCTACTGCCATTCTCAACAGAGATTGGCAGTTCTTTAAAGGTTCTACAATCCTGGTCTTCCAAGACCATGTTACCGAACTACACCACATCACTCAGGAGTTACAACACTTGTTTGTTAATGACGCAGCTCGCATGGCTGCTGCATTGGATAAGACTTTCCCGAACATCAAGTTGAATCATGGCCTCCTAGGAAATACTGAACCACATTTACACTGGCATATGCTTGTCAGACGGGAGACGGATCCGAATCCCAGGGCCACAATCTGGGAAGCGGACTTCCCAATATTGCCTCAATCAGATGAAAACTTTCGGGCATTGGCCGCAGAAATTCGGCAGAGCCTATGATTTCTTCTGGGTTCGCTTGTCCCAGTAAAATAAGTTAAGGGCAAAACAAGACCAAGATGTGATTAGACAACTTCTGTACTAGTAATTAATATAGCTTCCACCCCAATCAGGCTTGAGACTTGGAGACCGCTTATGACCACGTCAGGACAGGGACCATCCGATTTCCGATTTACGGCGTTTGACTTCGACCCCACAAAATACGATGCCATGATGTCCTCGTTTGATAATGCTAGAGATCGGGTTAAGAATATCCCTGGTTTATTGAATGTCCGTGTAGTTAGGACGTTGGAAAATAGGATGATGGTGATGTCTGGCTACAGGAGCAGAGATGCGCTGAACGCAGCAACAGAAGCTCACAGTTCAATCTTTGCTGACTTCGCTCAGTACATAGTCGGTGAGCCGTTGGTCAGATCAGGCGAACGTGTCGCGAGGGTCATCGGGGAAGTCCCAATGAACGAGTTCAAGTACATGCGATTCGTTCGTGTTGTTATAAATCCAACCAAATACGACGCGATGATGTCCTATCTCAATGGAGGGGTTCTAGAGAGCTTCAAGGACATTGCAGGGCTGAGCCGTGTGATTATCACGCGAAACAGTGAGGACCATATCTTTTCGGCCGCTGGCTACATCGATAAAACATCGGCAGATGCTGCAGCAGAAACGATGCAGAATGCGGTCGCAGGAATGGCTGAATACATGACCGAGGCGCCATTGATCCGAGAAGGGGAGTTGGTCTGGCTCTACCAGTTCAACGTCTGATTTATAACTGCCTACTAAAGAGAACCAACTCTTTAGAAAATAAAAACAAGACCAAAAGGCCGAATAAGAAAAGCCCAGATTCGAGAAATCTGGGCTTTTTCGTGCCTAATTTCTTGGTGACCCGCCTCGGGGTCGAACCGAGAACCTACTGATTAAGAGTCAGTTGCTCTGCCATTGAGCTAGCGGGCCGCAGTTGTGTGGTGCACGGATTCCAGTCTACAACCTATCAACTATCCTGGGATAGTGTCAATTTGCCTAGAACGCCGGATTCTATATATCCGGTTTCTTGATCGTTGGCGTCGCCGGTCCAAGAGAACCCGCTAAATCCCGTACTCCAGGCGCTCGATTAGGTGCCCGGGTAGGTTGGCAGACTTCATTTTCTTCTGGGTCTTGGCAATGTCGTAGGTTACTCGGTGGCGCAGGATATTTGCTTCCTCGCTGTCGTAAACCGCGTAGCTAGGCCGGGGGTCCCGGTCCCGGGGTTGGCCTACGCCCCCCGGGTTGATGATTTGGCGCTCGTTACCCAAGGCAACCAGCTCGTCTTCGGGAAAATCTTTGAAGTCGATTATCAGCGGGTTGCCATCAACCTCGCAGCAGACAAAGGGGATGTGCGAGTGCCCCACGAAACAATATTTGGTCTCCAAAAGTGCCAATGTTCCAGACGCCGAGTCGCGGTCTAGCAAGTACTCCACGATGGGGTCGCGCAGGCTTCCATGCACTAACGTGAACGGCTCTTGCACGGAAACGAAGGGCAGGGAAGACAAAAATTCGACGTGTCTAGCATCGATCTGCCCGGCGGTCCACTCCGCGGCGGCTTTGGCGGCTGGATTGAAATCGCGGGCATCGATGAGGCCTATCGCGGCGTGATCGTGGTTTCCCGCAATCGCCACCAGATCGAACTCCCGAATTCGATCGACACAGGCCCCGGGGTCTGGGCCGTACCCAACGGTGTCGCCCAAGCACCAGATGACATCAAACCCGCCCCGGTTTCGGGCGTCGGACAAGACGGCCTCCAGAGCCTCCAGGTTTGCGTGGATGTCGGATAAGACCAAGGCCCGCATAAAACAGGTTCCCGTGGCGCGAAATCCGGTAATATGTCCCCGTGATTATAACCGCTGGCCGATGGTTGCCGCATAGGCGCGATACGATCTTATAATTTGCAAACTTCAAACGAGGATAACCGCATGCCAAACGAGAGACCCATCGTCCGGGTGATCGGCACTGGAGGAAGCATCGCCGGGGTCGGGCCCGACCGCATGGATTTTATTCTCTATCCTGAGATCGGTGACCACATCACGATTCAGCAATCTCTGGACCGAGTGCCGGAGATCCAAGACATCGCCGAAGTGAGGTCGGAAGACCTGATCAGCGTCGGCAGCACCGCCATCGGCGCTGCTGAATGGCTGGGACTAGCCCGGCGCATCAACCAGATCTTTCGTGATGAGCCCGATGTCGCCGGTGTGGCCATCACCCACGGCACCGCCACGTTGGAGGAAACGTCATATTTCCTTCATCTGACGGTCAAATCCGCCAAGCCCGTGGTGATCACCGGGGCCATGCGGCCACCCACCGCTCTGAGCACCGATTCCGATCTAAACCTGTTGGACGCGGTGCGTACCGCCGCCTGCCCCGAGGCCGCGGGTCTGGGAGTTCTTACGGTGCTGAATAACGAGATTCAGTGCGGCCGGGACGTGACCAAGGCCAGCACGTTCCGGGTGGAAACATTCCGGCCCAACGAGCTGGGGTTCCTGGGCTACGCCGACTCCGACGGCAAAGTGGTGTTTTACCGGGCCCCTCTTCGCCGTCACACCGTCGATACGCCGTTCATGGTTGACGACATGACCACTCTGCCCAGAATCGACATCGTGTACTCCTATGCCGGCGCCGACGGCCTGCTAGTCGACGCGGTGCGGAACAACTGCTCAGACGGCCTGATCTTAGCCGGATTTGGCGGCGGAACTTTCCCGCCGGCGGTGATCGAAGCCGCCGTAAAGCTGGTGGAAGACGGTATTCCGGTGGTCCTGGCCACCCGCTCCACCGCCGGCAGGGTAGTGATCACTCCAAAGAAAGAAGAACAGGGGTTCATCGTTTCGGACAACCTGCTTCCTCAGAAAGCACGGGTCCTGCTCATGCTGGGCTTGACCGTGACGAAAGACCGCCATGAGTTGCAGCAACTTTTCTACGATTACTAGGCTCGCGGAGATATCGTCAGCCTAAATCCAGACATGCCCTGACCACCAAACCTGTTACCGGTTTAATCACCGGTGTATACTGCCCATCGTGTGTCCAAAACGAGACACGATCTTGAGACGATTTTCGTGGAGCCCAGAACTATTGGCTGAAGCTGTAGACCCTCGATCAACCACCAGTCCGGAGTACCAGCGCACTAAGGACCCGGTGATGGCGGCCACGGTAATCGGCGCCCATGCGTTGGAACACATGTATGGCCGGGCTTTCCTGGTCCTCATTCCCCAGATCTACATCACCCTGGGCCTCGCACCCATCCAGGCGGGTCTTCTAGACGCGGTACGCCAATTGTCCGGCGGCGCGACAAGCATGACCGGCGGTTTCTTCGTCGATATGTTCCAGCACCGCAGGGCTCATATCCTCGCTTTCAGCATGGGCCTGATCGCCGTCGGTTACTTCTTGGTGTCCATCGCCCCTACCTACGGCCTGATTCTGGCTGCATTGGCGGTAGCCTCGGCAGGAACCGCTCTGTGGCATCCGCCGGCTCTTGGGCTCCTAGCCCAGCGATTCCCTCAGCAACGCGGTCTCTTTATCTCTTTGCACCGATCCACGGGCAATATCGGCGACTGGCTAGGTCCATTGATCGTCGGAGGCCTGCTGGCGGTCGTAGGCTGGCGTTGGATCGTGGGAGGCGGCACCCCGGTGCTACTCGTATTCGCAGTGGTGATATTCTTCCTGCTGCGCAACGTGGGCGGTCCGAAGATCGAGGGGGTTGATTACAAGGCCAAATTCCGGACTCAGGTCCGTGATATGCGGGAATCCTTCCGCGGTACGGGAATGTGGTGGATATTCACCGTCTCCGCCGTCCGTGGCATGGGAGATAGGTCTCTACTCTGGGTAATACCCCTCTACCTAACAGACCAATTGGAATTGAGCAGTTTCTGGGTCGGGTTTCACGTGGCCCTGCTGGCGGCGCCGGGGATATTCGTCGGACCTATGTTCGGGGCTTTGTCGGACAAGATCGGAAGAAAGCCCATCATCATCTTTATCATGGCCTCCGCCGTTATCTTCCCCACGACCATGGCATTGGGCGGTGACGGACTGGGAATGACCATCTCAGTGCTGTTCTTCGGGGTGTTCTTATTCTCGGTGAACTCGCTGACACAAGCCGCCGCCATCGATGTGGCTTCGGGTAAGGGCTTGGAAGGGACGTTCATCGGGCTCATGTGGGGGAGCAACGCCTTCTTCGGAGCGATGGCGTCCATCATTTCCGGTGTCATCGTGGAATATATCGGTTGGCATGCCGCTTTCTACTTCGCGTCCGGGTTGTTCTTCCTGGGGTTTTTATCGTCGCTGGCGCTCCCCGGGGATTTCATCAAGCGGGAACGTCAACCGGCTTAGGGAAGGCTCGGTCTGTCTTTTCCGTGGTCCGCGTGGGAACTGGGTTAGATGCCTGCTTCCAGGGCTTTTTGGTATTGCTCCGGCGTGTTCAGGTCCCATAAGACCGATGGGTCGTTTAGCTCGAACCGTTCAGTGGCATCAGTATGCCGCCTCACAACCGCTTTCAGGCCCTGGGATCCCTCATCGATCTCCGCCAGTTCCGGAAGCAGCTCGGCGGATATAAAGATGGGGTGGCCGCCTTTGCCGCCGTGGGTCGGGATGGTGATCCGAAAAGATGACGCTTGGTGCCGCTCCAGCAACATCCGGACCGTGGCGGCGCTCCGGGGCTGGTCCACGTTCAGCAACAGGACATCAGAGATCGGCTGTCCGCTCAGCGCGGCAACACCGGTTTTGAGCGAGGTGGTCTTACCCTGGAGGTAGTCGTTATTCAACGCCCAACTGGCGCCTTCAACGGCTTCTATGAGCGGCTTAAGGCGGTCCGCATCGTGGCCAACTACCACCACGACCTGTTGGACGCCGGCGTCCAGAAGCGAACGAAGTTGGTGTTCGAGAAGGGTGGTGTTCCGCCAAGGAAGCAGGGCCTTAAGTTGCCCCATCCGGCTGGACTCTCCGGCGGCTAGGAGTATCGCCCCAATGCCGGGCATGCGCCCGTCCCTAGACTTCGACCGAAGATTCAGTAGTGCGGTCGACGATATCGGCGGCGCGGTCGATGTACCAATCGCCCATCTGCATCTGCCCGCCGTCGCCACCGCGCCGGACCATGATGATCTCAGACATGATGCTAACGGCCAGTTCTTCGGGCTCCAGGGCGCCGATATTCAGACCGATGGGGGCATACACCTCTTTGATGCGCTCCAAGGACACACCCTGCTTCAACAAACGGCGATAGATCATGATCGTCTTCCGGCGGCTGCCCAGAACTCCGATGTAGCGGGCGCGAGTCTTCAGGGCAGACTCCAGGGCCATGTCGTCGAAGCGGTGGCCTCGGGTTGCGACCACCACGAAAGAGTTCACGTTCAAATCAAGGTGGTCGGTCCATTTGTCGTAGGTTGCGACCACTGTTTCTTCCGCATAGGGGAATCGCTCCGGGTTGGAGAATTCCGGCCGGTCATCCACCAGATAGACCCGGTAGCCCAGGGAATGGGCCAGGTCAGCGGTGGCCTTGCCGACATGCCCGCCGCCCACCATCACGAGAGTCGGGGGCGTGGTGAATCCTTCGACGAAAATCTCGGTGCCGTCGGCCGTACTGAAAGCCTCGTTGCTGCCGACGTCGGCCACTCTCTGGGCGATCTCGATGGCCTGGGCGTCCAATTCGACCGTGCCCAGTGAACCGGTGATGGAGCCGTCAGAGCGCAACAATAGTTTGGCGCCCAGTGAAGGCCCGCCTTCCTTGGCATTGACTACCGTAGCCAGGCTGACCGGCTGGCCGCCGTCGTAGGCTTCCACGATCTCCCCGGCCATAGGGATGAAGTCTTCCGGCGCTCGTAGGGGTTGAAGGTAGAAATACATAGTGCCGCCGCAAACCAGCCCGTCGCGGGCGGCGATGTCCTCGTTCAGGTAGTAATCTTTGAACTCGGGGCCGCCGTTCTGGCGCAGGATCTCTTTGGCCGCGAACCAGATGTCACCCTCGACACAGCCTCCGCCTAAGGTGCCAACCCCGCTGCCGTCTTGCCGTACCAAGAGCATGGCGCCGGCCTTCTGCGGAGTGGAACCTTTCGTCCGCACCACGGTGGCGAGAACACAGGGTTGACCGTCTTGCAGATCGTCGATCGCTCCCTGTATCACTTCTCTCATCTAAATCCTCGCTTATACCTGTTCCAAACTTGGGACCCCGTGTTCATCTTTGGAATCCCGGCGGCTCGTGTATGTACTAGCTTAACAAAACCAGGCGGGTAGGAGCAAATAATCGCAGGCGTTGATACGCACGAAACCGGTCCAACCCCGGCCCATCAACGCTGTAACTACAGGCACAATTCAGTTACAATGTTATGTCATATGGCAATCGTAGTTATCACCTCCTCCGGCGCCAAGAACGCACGTCTATACGTCGAAGTGATGGAGTCCGCAGGGGCGGCCGTGCGAGTGATCATGCCGGAAGATCACGCAGACGTGGCCACCGAAGAGCTGATGCGCGATGCGGGGGGCCTCCTGCTCACCGGCGGACCAGACGTTGATCCCGCTCTTTACGGCGAGGTGGCTGACCCGGAAGCTGGATTGGAACTGGACCGGGGTCTCGACGACCTGGAATTGCGTATCTTGGAGTACGCCTTGGGCCGTGATATGCCGGTGCTGGCGATCTGCCGGGGCATGCAGTTGTTGAACGTGGCCTTTGGCGGCAAGTTGATACAGGACCTGCCCAACCACAAATCTGAGAAACTCGACGAAAGATGGGAGTCTGCTTCCCACACGATATACCTTGCGCCGGGCGCAAAAGCGGCCCCAGTGATCGGGATGGCGGGGTTCTTCAAAGTGAATAGCCTGCATCATCAAGGGCTGAAAGAGGCGCAACGAGCGCCACGCTTGATGACTACGGCATATGAGGTAGAAGATGGGTTGATTGAGGGGCTTGAGAGCCCGGAACATAGCTGGGTAATCGGGTTGCAGTGTCATCCGGAGCGGCAAGACGAGGTCCCCAAAATGTTCGACAACCTGTTCATAGGTTTGCACGAGCGCGCGGAGAGCTTCATTTCCGAATTCGCCGCTTGATTCAGATCAACCCAGGCCCGGTAAATCAGGCCAACAATCCCAAGGAACACCCCGCCGAAATTACCTGGTTATTCCCGTATAAAGAACACAAACTAACATCACCAAAAGTGGACTCTTGAGGAGAATTGACCGATGGTAACATCTAGCCCCGAACAACCAGAGTCAAGACAACGCCCGGTACGCATCGAAGAGGAGATGCGTACTTCATATCTGACCTACGCTATGAGCGTCATAGTCTCCAGGGCGCTTCCCGACGTGCGCGACGGGCTGAAACCGGTTCACCGCCGCATCCTGTACGCGATGCATGACATGGGCATCCGTCCCGGCGGCGCCTATAGGAAGAGCGCCAGGATCGCCGGTGAGGTGCTGGGTAAATTCCATCCCCACGGCGAGGGGTCGGTCTACGATGCCCTGGTCCGGTTAGCCCAGGATTTCTCCCTGCGCTACCCGCTGATTACCGGTCAAGGCAACTTTGGCAGCATCGACGGCGACCCACCGGCGGCCATGCGGTATACGGAAGCCCGACTGGCCCCGATCGCCGAGGAATTGCTGGCGGATATCGACCAAAACACGGTCGACTTTACTCCAAACTTCGATGACACTATGGGCGAGCCAACCGTACTGCCGGCCCGGCTGCCCAATATGCTGGTCAACGGCGCATCGGGCATCGCCGTGGGTATGGCAACTAACATCCCACCCCACAACTTGGGCGAGATCTGCGACGCCATCGTGAAGCTGATCGACGATCCGGATACCACCACAGAGCAGTTGATGCGTTCGGTGAAGGGCCCAGATTTCCCGACCGGCGCCAACATCCTTGGACACCAGGGGATCTACGATACATACACCACCGGGCGTGGCCGCATCATCATGGAGGCCACCACCGAGATCGAAGAGATTCCCGGCAGCCGCGACCGGGAACAGATAATCATCACCGAAATTCCCTACCAAGTGAACAAGGCCAACTTGGTAGAGAAGATAGCAACCCTGACCAGAGAAAAAAAACTGGATGGAATCTCCGACATCCGGGACGAGTCAGACCGCCACGGCATGCGAATCGTCATAGAACTGCGCCGCGATGCCCAGGCCTACGTGGTGATGAACAACCTGATGCGCCACACGGCTCTGCGGACGTCTTTCAACTCCATCATGTTGGCTTTGGTGGATGGTCAGCCTCAGGTGCTGCCGCTTAAGCGGTGCCTGGTCCTGTTCATCGAACACCGCCAGGTAGTGGTCCGCCGCCGCTCTGAGTTCCAATTGCAGAAGGCCCAGGAACGCGACCATGTGGTGCAGGGGCTCCTATTGGCCCTTGACCGGATGGACGAGGTAATCCAGATCATCCGTCAATCAGCCGACGTGGAAGCGGCACGGTCGAACCTGATGTCCACCTTGGACCTCAGCGAGGTCCAAGCCCAAGCCATCTTAGAGATGCAGCTTCGCCGTTTGGCCGCGTTGGAACGGGAACGCCTGGAGAAAGAGCACGACGAACTGGTCGCAAAGATCGCTGAGCTGGAAGCTTTGTTGGCCAGCCCGGAATTGGTCTTGGCCGAGATTAAAACTGAGACCCAGGCCCTCAAAAAGTCGTTCGGCAACCCTCGGCGCACGGTGATTCACGACGCCGAACTCGCCGATCAGACCGACGAGTCATTCATCCCCCACGAAGACGCCATCATCACGCTCAGCCAGAAGGGCTACGTGAAACGGGTGCCTTCCGACACATTCCGCACGCAACATCGCGGCGGCAAGGGCGTGATTGGGATGCGGACGAGGGAAGACGATGCGGTGATGGACCTGGTGGTCGTCGACACTCACGACACCTTGTTCTTCTTCACCAACCGGGGCCGGGTATACCCACTGAAGGCATACCAGATCCACGGCGATTCGTCGCGCACCAGCCGGGGAGTCCTGCTGGCCAACATCTTGCCCCTTGACCGGGGAGAGGCGATCCAGGCCATGCTTCTCATAGATAATCCCAGAGACGAGTACCCGCTGCTGTTGGCCACCAAGAAGGGTGAGATAAAGGCCCTGAAAACAGGCGAACTCACTCGGATACGCCCATCCGGTCTCATCGTGTTTGACCTGGAACAGGGCGATGAGTTGGTCTCGGTTGCACAGGTGGGCGAAGCCACAGAGGTGGTCATGGTGACCGAGCAAGGTCAAGCCATCAAGTTCCCGATCACCGGGTTGACCCCCCGCTCACGCACCGCCGGGGGCGTGAGGGGCATCCGGCTCTTGAACAAGGACGAGGTCGTCGCCATGAGCACGGTGACACCCAAGAGCCATCTACTGATCGTCAGCCAAGGGGGCTACGGCAAGAGCACTCCCTTGGCCAGCTACCCGCGCCATTCCCGAGGCGGCCAGGGTGTGCGGACCTTCCGCACCACCGACAAGGCCGGCAAGGTGGCGGCGGCCAGGGTGGTGTCCGAAGATCCCGGCCAACTGATACTCATCATCTCCGCCAAGGCCCAGGTGGTGCGGATCACGCTGGAAGATGTCCGGGTAACCGGCCGGAACACCCAAGGAGTGATCGTCTGGCGCGACCGCGAGCCGGACGACTATGTTGCGTCGATCGCTTGCTTCCAAGAATCGGACACCCAGGAAATCGAGGATGATGCGAGCACGGAAGAAAAGCCGTCCAAAGCAAAGAAAACCACATCTAAGGCCAAAAACGAGGCATCCGACGAGACCGAAGATGTAGAGGAAACGGCGGAATCCGAGGACGACGGTGAGATCGAGGAGGTCGATGCCGACGACGAATCTGAAGAGACCGGCGTTGACGACGACGCTGAAGAATCCGAGGAGTCCGATACAGAATAAACGGGCTTCTACCTCTGGTAAACCGAAGAGCGCCGTGGTGGCACGGCGCTCTTTTTCATATTTCTCATTGCTGCCGAGGCCATTTGATAACAGGCCAATCAGATGCGGCCAAAACTTGAATAACAGAATTCTATTCGATAACATAACTATATAAATTTGATAGTAGTAATCCGTCAATATCATAAATATTAATGGTAAGTATCACCGAGAGGACCATTAACAATGAAGCTAGTATTCCTGCACGGAGCCGGTAGCTCCAGCCTTTCCTATTACTACCAACTCCGGCACTTCCGCAACTCAAAGGCCATCGACCTTCCCGGACATTCCACCGGCAAAGCCTGCCATGACATCGAAAGTTATCTGGAATGGGTGCGGGGTTTCATCACAGCCCGCCGTTACAAAGATGTGGTCCTTTGCGGGCACGCCATGGGCGGGGCTATCACACTCCTCTACGCCCTGCGGTATCCAGAGGAATTGAAGGGAATCATCCTCATGGGAACTGGCGCCCGGCTGCACGTTCATCCCGACTACCTAGACCGTTGCCGTGAGCCCGGTCCCGATAATTCCAAATGGCTGGCCGGATACATGAAATCGTTCAAACACGTCTCGCCTGACATGCACCCGGTGCTCTCCCAACGGGCGGTGGAACTTGGCCCAGAGGTCCAATTGAATGACCTCTTGGCTTGCGACCGGTTCGACGTCATGGACCAGCTAGGAAAGATCAACCTTCCGACCCAGGTGCTGTGCGGAAGCGATGATGTCATGACCCCGGTCAAATACGCCGATTACTTAACCGAACATATGCAAAACGCCCGGGGAACCGTTATCCCGGGCGCTACTCATTTCGTCCAGATGGAGGAATACAAGAAGGTCAACGAAGAGATCGAACAATTCATGGCAAGCCTGAAATAACGGGCCTGCCACCAGTCAGGACACCCGGCTTAATCAGCGGCCGGGTTATACCAACGGCTGTTGTAGAACATCAAAGGTGCGCCGGACTCGTTCCGGCGCATTTCTTTTACCAGACCAACGTAGATCGTGTGGTCACCGTAAACATGCGAACCCAGCACTTCACAACCGAAGAACACCATTGAGCCGTCCAGCACAGGGGTATTGTCGTCGGACTCCGAGTAGTGATATTCGACGCCACCGGTGCGGTCCTCCGGTTTCTTGGCGAAATAGGCGCCCAGTTCTTGCTGTTCCTGGTTCAGGATATTTACGCCAAACCGGCTCGTATTCTCCATGTAGCCGTGGGTATTGGTGCCGTGGGCGATGCAGACCATGACCGTCGGCGGGTCCAGGCAGATGGACGAGAAAGCGTTGGCCGTCATTGAATGCGGCTCGCCCTCGTCATCCAAGGTCGTGATTACCGTAACGCCCGTGGCGAACTGCCCAAGGGCAGACCTAAACTCGTCTTTGTCCAGCAAATCCATACCTACACTTGAAGTGATTCAGGTGAAATCGTCAATATTATATACGCTCGATTATCGAGGTGCCAACGTGGTTTGTTGCCAGCGATTCCGAAATCATGGGAATGGCTGGAAGCATTCGGCCAGATTTCCGTCTGGCTGGCCTGCGTAGCGCTCGCCGTCGAGCTTGACGACAGCGCCCCGCGGCGCCAGTCCGGAGAACAGTTTCGGATGCGTTAATTCGGCCAACAACTCCACTCCTTCGATGCTCCTTGGGCCGGGCCGGCTGAAATAGGAATGGTCGATCAGATAGACCTCGCCGTTCTTCACCGCAGTAAGGTCCCGCCAACCTTTCTGACCTTCTAGCCAGGGCACTTCCCGCAGGTTTCGGGCAAGATCGGACGAACATAGGTCGATGAAAAGCTTGTCAGTGTCGTACTGACGGACCTCGTCCCAGTCCAGCCTTTTTGCATTGCAGCCTGGCGCGAACATATCCTGGTTCCCGCCAGACAAGCTCAGCATATCCGGGATCCAATGGCCGCCGACGACCAGTGGGTTGATCCCTTCGAGCGAGAACACCCTGGGCCGGTCCGACGCAGGCGGAAGTTTTTCTTGGACTGATCGGACCCGCCGGCGCATGCCGGCAACCATCTGAGCCGCCGTTGCTTCGGCGTCACAGGCCCGGCCCACCTGCAGTATTGAGTCCAACACACCCTCAAAAGTCCTTGGCTGAAGCACTACGACCTCTGGTTGGACCGACATCCCAGCTACGACTCCCGTCACCTGGCCGGCATCCACCTCGCAAACGTGGCAGAGGTCCTGGGTCAAGATCACATCCGGAGACTCCCTCACCAGCCACTCTTGGTCCAGTTCGAATGGGTTTTCGCCATGCGTCAGCAAGTCGTTCATGACGGCCTCAACTTCTTCGCTGGAGAGGACTGATGGATCTACCCTGCTGCGGCTGACCACGGGCTTGGTTCGGGCTTCGGCCGGAAAATCGCACAGGTCCGAAACACCCGCGATCTGGTCGCCCAGTCCTAGGGCAAACAATATCTCGGTCCCGCTGGGTAGCAATGAACAGATCTTCATGCCGTAAAAACGTCCTAAGTCTGCTTTGGTTCTTCGTCGATGAAACTCGTTCGGCCAGCAGAGATTTCAGGTGTGGAAGCTGATGTATTATAGACCTCGGTCAAGCGTCATGGCAGGTTCCTCGATGAGCGCCACGCCAAACGATCATTCCACGCCCCAAGTAGATCTGAAACCAGGCGGACGCCTAGAATGGCCCAAGGCGCATGGGTTGAGAAATGGAGCCAATGGGACCTACTGAAGCTGAATTCCTTCAGCTTCGGGATAACCGGCTTCATCTTCGCCATGGATACGGTGGTCCTTCCCGTCATCGTACTGACGGTGGCGCCCGAAGGGTTCAAGAACACCTAATCTGGCCGTTCTCGGTATCAGCGGCCTGCTTATGGCCGCCACGGTCCAACCCACCATTGGGCGCATCAGCGACCGGTACCAGTCCCGTCTCGGCCGCAGAGTCCCTTTCATCTTCTGGGGAGCCACGTTTGCCGCCATCGGCCTAATCGGTATCCGGTTGGCGCCCAACTTCGGTGTTCTATTCGCAGTCTGGATATTCATCCAGGCCAATGTGAACATCGCTTATGGGCCCGGTTTGGCGTTGATCCGAGACTGCGTTCCGCTGGACCGCATCGGCATGGCCTCGTCCATGAAGATCTTGTCCGACGCCATCGGAGCGGCGGTGATGATCGCCATCGCCGGAGCTCTGATCGGAAAGACTGGGTCATCAATCGACTGGGAATGGCTCACGCTCGGGATACTGGCTTTTCTGCTGATGGTCGGCATCTCCGTCACGACGGTTCAGGTATCCCGCCGAGAGTTAAACACCCCGCTGAACGCTCAGCGGCGCGATATAGAATCGTCATTCCGTTCGGTGTTAAACCCCCAATTAGGCCTATTTTTGATCTCCCGGCTGGTCATGATCATGGCCATATCGTCTTTCCAGACCTACGGGTTGTTCTTCCTTAGGGATTCTGTGGGCTTGGACGATCCTGCCGCGGCGTTGGGACGCATGATACTGGTGATCGCGGGGGCTTTGGCCATCGCGGTATATCTCACCGGTCTGGTGTCAGACCGCCTCGGCCGAAAGCCGTTGGTCATGGTGGGCGCTATCGGAGCGGCGCTCAGCACTATGTGGATGCTCACCGCCTCCAACTCCACGGAGGCGTTGATCATCGCCAGCGTGATCGGCGCTTCCATCGGCGTCTTGCTGAGCGCCAACTGGGCTTTGGCCAACGAACTGGCCGATGAAGCCCAGGCAGGACTGCACATGGGGATGGTTAACCTGGCGACCATCGGCGGCGCGGCCGGCGCCAAGATGCTGGGGCCCGGGATCGACGCCTTGAACCGTATCCCCGGGCGGTCCGACGACTTTGGCTACCAGGTGCTGATCGCCGGGGCGGCCGGCTTCTTCATTCTCGGCGCCATTCTACTGATGCCGCTGAAAACTACTGGGCGGGAGGCCGTCTCCGGAGATGCGAGCCCTCCGCCGGCCTAGCCAGCCAGCGGGCGCGACTGAACGAACTAACGGGCACTTCCAGCTTTCTGTATGAATTCGGCGGCGCCCCTGGCCACCCAGGCATTCCAGGAGGTCATCAGGTACTGGACCCCTTTCTGGGCGTAGGCTTCCACGGTTCCATCGTTCACCAGTGTTCCCGCCACCTTGCCCGCGCCGACGATCTTGGCGATGGCCTGATCGACGGCCTCAAGCACATCCGGATGACCCGCGTTGCCGATGTGACCCATGGTCTGGGAGAGGTCGGACGGTGCGATAAAGAACACGTCTATATCAGGCACGGTCAATATCTCGTCCAGATTGTCCAACGCCTCCACTTCCTCCAAGAGCACCACGACCATCGTCTGGTCGTTGGCTTGATGGAAGTAATCGCTGACTCCGAACGACTGACGTCCGCCGAACATCCCTCGGTAGCCCAATGGAGAGTATTTCGTGGACTGGGCGGCCTGCTCCGCGGCCTCACGGGTGTTCACGTGTGGCACCACGATACCCATGGAACCCCGGTCAAGGGTACGGGTGATGAGGCCTGGATCGTTGGAATTGACCCTGGTGACGGACATCATCCCCCAGAGGTCGCACGCCCTGGTCATATCGCCCAGAGTGTCCCAGTCCACCGAACCGTGTTCGGTTTCGATCCATGCGGCATCGAAACCCATGGGCCCCAAGAAATCTATGATGTCGCTGCTCTGTAGCCCGGAGATCACCGTGATCACCTCTCCGTTCTGTAGTTTTTTCTTAGCCTTATTGATTCTGATAGACGCCATTTCAGTCCTCCTGTTTCGCTGGATTAACACCGCCGCCTGGCCACGTCCGTGGCAGCGAGTCTGGCAATTCTGCCATCATGACTGACAATTTACAATCTCCATTGAATATAATCCCGTTAACGTTCCAGATTGGGAGCGCCATCGGCTGCCACATTCGTAGTCAGGTTCGTCTGAAGCGATCCATCGGATGTCATCCAATAAATCTCGTCATTGCCGTCCCGGTTGGTTTGAAACACAATGATCGAGCCTGCCGCATTCCAAGCGGGCGCGGTGTTGGCAAGCCCGCTGATGGTTAATTGGGCAAATCCGGCGCCATCGGTATTTATCACATAGATCTCCCAAAACCCGTTGCGATTGGATGAAAACGCGATCTGGCTGCCGTTGGGGGACCATGCAGGGCTGGAGTCTTCGCCCGGGTCGTTGGTCAGGTTAACCAACCCTCCGCCCCCGGAGTCCATCAAGTAGACTTCCCGGTTTCCGTCCCGGGTGGACGCAAAGACGATCTTGGAGCCGTCGGAAGACCAGGCGGCCAAGTTGTCCGGAGCGCTATCGCTGGTCAAGCGCATTTGCCCTGAACCATCAGAATTCATCACATAGATCTCATCGTTACCGTCTGCGGTTGAGGTGTAGACGATCTGGCCGCCGTCGGGAGAACACGACGGCGCAAAATCAGCTCCAGGACTATCCGTAAGCCTTGTCTGGCTGGCGCCGTCCGCGGACATCATGTAGATATTCAGGTCCCCGTCCCGGTCTGAGACAAATGCCAGGTTCTTATTGCCACACCAGCATGGGTCCATATCCGACGCAGGATGATTGGTCAGGTTAACTGGGTTAGCCCCGTCCAAACCCGTGATCATTACCTCTAGGTTGCCGCTTCGATCGGACTGGAAAGCGATTCGGCCTCCGGAGATATAGGGAGGCGGTGTCGGGGTAGGCGTCGGAAAAGGCGTGGCCGTTGGGGCCGGTATTGCGGTCGGAGCCGGAGTAGACGTTGGAGGGGGCGCGGCCGTTGGGGCCGGTGTTGGAATCGGCGTGGCCGTGGAGACTGGCGTTGCAGTGGGTGTTGGAACGGGCGTCGGGATAGGCGTGGCCGTGGGGGCCGGGATTGGCGTCGGGGCTGGAATCGGCGTCGTGATAGGTTTTGCCGTGGGGACTGGCGTTGCAGTGGGTGTGGGAACAGGCGTCGGGGTTGCAGGAGGTGACATGCTAGGTGTTGGCGCTGGGGTGGGGACGAGGGTTGGCGTCGGCAATGCAGTGGGCGTGGGGACCGGAATAGCGGTGGCCGTTGGGACCGGGCTGGGAGCTTGAGTTGGAACGGCTGTTGGCGTCAGCGAAGGCGTCGGCATGGGGACGGAAGTCGACAGCGAGGCCGCCGTGGGCGCATCTAGGGGAGTCGCATCAGCCGGCGAGACTTGGGTCGGCTCGGAGGGTAATGTAGCTGAAGGGATCGAAGTAGCAGCGCTGGAGAGAGGTCCGTCCGAACCGGGTTCGGGCCGAACATCGAAATCCGCAGATGGGCCGAATGTTAGCGCAAACTGGCTGAGGTTGCTTATCTTTGCCATCACCGTCGACTCAAGTAGGTTGGCGGTGGTCGGTAAAACTTCCCAGTACATCGGCTCGCTGAGAAAATGCTGGATGAAGAATCGAGAGTAATCATTTCCGGCCAACGCCAACTCATTCGGTCCGATGCCCATCGCTATTGAAATCATCTGCTGGAATTCGACCGGACCGTCTCCGGCATCCGACGGTCGAGCCGATAGCTGGAAGGACCTACCTGTGTTTAAGAAACCCGGGGGGAGCCTGGGGGTTTCAGACGGTCCCGATTCTTGGAATTCCAGAGTTATCGGCGAGGTGACCGCCCCTGCGGGGATGGACACTGTAGCCAGGCCGTCGGCAGAGCGGAGTTCCACATCGTCCTTGCCGGTGATAACCACACCAGCGGGCCCCAGAAGCAAGGCGCCAAGGACAACCACACCGTCTCCGATGACGGCTTGAGGGTGAGCACATCGGAGGCGATCAGACCGGCGAGCAACCCACCCAGCAGGACCAGAGGCAAGATGGCGAAGATCGCCAAATTCGAAAGCGCTGATGTTCCGGTTTTCTGGCCGAGGCTGGCCAAGCGCCCGGGCCGCTTATCTTGCGACGGGCGGGGAGATCTGGGCTCCTCCATAAATTAGCCACCAGGGCGAACGATGCTCGGCGCGATAGCCAGCTTACGGCTAAGCACGAGAATCAGATGCGGGCGCAGCGCTCTGTATCTGGGCGGTAGTGGCGGTGAATATAACATAGACGGTTAGCTTGGAGCTAAGCGAACATCCGAAAAAGCTCGTCCGGCTTTGAGCGTTAAAGGGCTTTCCGAACGTGAAATACGCAGTGTTCCGCTCGATTAGCATCGGTGTAATACGTCAGACCTCCCAGCTCTCCGGGGGAGTCTGCCTCGACCGATTCGCATTGAAGAGCCTTCAGCTATTGCAGAAGTTCTTCTTCTTCGTACTGCCGAAACGCTCGGTCGACGCCGAAATCCTCGTCAAAGACCGGGATTATGCCACTCCCATTCTTGAACATCAACCGTGATATTCCACCTGCCTTGAGCAACCTGGCGAGTCCGGGAACGGTGGTCGTGGTGAAGTTTTCCGGGTCTATCTGCTGAATAATGGCAATTTACATCACGAAGTCAAAATGGGCGTCGGAAAAATCCAAAGGCTGTTTCAAATCCGCCACACGTACCCATCAGGCAAGATCTGGGGCCCGGGACTTGGCTATGGAGATGCTTTCTGGGACAGCGTCCACACCATGGATGTCTAAGCCCGGTTCCCGCCGAAAATCAAGAACCGAAAACCGAAAAGTCTATCGGCAGGTCTCCCAGGTCAATCTCGGTGGCGCCGTTCTCGGTGCTTCCTTTCTGGACTAACAATATAGTCATGCAAACTTCTGCTTTCGACGATTCAACCTCTGTGGCTATTTGGTGGAAGTAACCGGTCCCGCGCAACGCTTTAGGCTTGGGCTTCAACCGGAGAATAAATTCAGCCACTGCGTCGGCATCGTTAACGACATACGGCACCGTGGCTTCGACTCTACCGCCTTCAAACTGGATATTGTAGACAGAATTTTGCGGTACCCCGATGCCCTTAAGCAGCCTTATGTCGATGAGAACGAACCGATTGGTAACTCGGTACATCTCCTGTAGCATGGCCTGATAATTGGGTTCGTTGTTGAAAACGCTGGTGCAGTGGACAACGTCGAAGGTGTTGTCTTCAAAGGTGAGCCCAAAACCCTCCGTGACGATGAAGCTAGCCTCCGGGTATCTCTGCTGAGCCATTTCCACGGCAATTTCCGACAGATCGACTCCGGTATATTCAACCGAGGGTTCGTAGGAGCGCATGATGTTGAAGAACCCGCCCGAAGCACAGCCCACATCCAGCACCTTGACTCCGGGGAATAACACACGAGGGAGAAATATTTTTTCGGAAGGATAGAGGTCTGAGACCTCATGGCGATGTTGAGAGTAATAATCTAACACGCTCTTCTTGGACCATTCTTCGCCCGTGTTCAATCAAAGGCTCCTTGGAAAATCATGCCGTCGGTCTCGACGGCATGCGCTGGCGGCTCTGGACTGCCGCGGCTAGCTGGATGTAGCGGAAGCTGAAACGAAAATCTTTTCCGCGTCGCGGAGGTCTTCCAGAGTATCGATCTCCGCCCATCTGTTCTTTTCGGTCATCATGACGGTCATTTTCATGCGGCCAGACTCGATAAGTTTGGCGAAGGCCGCCTCGTAATACTGGTCGGTCCGGCCATCGGCGATGAATTCCTCCATCTCCGGTATGATGGCCTCCGCCAATGTCTCACGAGACAAACGGTAGATGTTCACGGTCTTCAAGGCCGGACCATAATCGAATTCGGGTCCTTGGTCTGCTTTCAGGACCATCGCCCCCGCAACTCCGCCATTGGCCAGGACCACCGTCCCATCCATATGAGACTGGAATCGGTCTACGATGGCTATGTTTCCGTCCTCAAAGCCCACCAATCGACTGATCAACTGGTCATCGAAGATCAGGTCTCCCTCCAACAGGAGTGTGTCCTCGTCCAGCTCCGCTTTGGCCAGGCAAAGAGAATACAGGTTGTTGGTCTCGTCATATACCGTGTTTTCCACGTAGGAAAGGCTGACCCCGTGAAATCTTGTACCGAAATGATCGCGGACGGCATCGGCCATGTAGCCAACTACGATAGTGCAGTTATCGACGCCGGCGCTTCGCAGTGCATCTAATTGGTGTTCCATGATCGGCCTGCCGGCCACGTGGACCATGCATTTTGGGCGGGTACGAGTCAGCGGGTCGAGCCGGGTGCCCATTCCCGCGGATAGAATCAGTCCTTTCATCGACTACCTAGCCTCAATGGGTTCGGTCTTTCCCGCCTCGGTGAACTTCGAAAGCCGCATGAGGGCTTCCACTAAGCGTCCATTGTCTTCTTCGGTACGGCAGGCGATCCGTATGAAATTGTCTTCGAGACCCTCTTTAGCCCCACAATCGTTGACCAAGATCCGGGAATCTTCGAATAGACGCTCAGCCAGTTCCCGTCCGGTGAATCCGTAGGATATCCAACAAAGGACGAAGTTCCCCTGCGTGGGATATGGGTGCAGATAAGGGACCGATTCCAGGCCTCGGACCAAGTTTCTCGTAGCAGTTCTAACCTGGCGGCAAGATTCCTCATACTCCTGTTTGTAATCGCCCATCTGCTCAAGGAAAAACTGGGCGAGGGAATTGACACTCCAGATCGGCACATCTTGTCGCAATTCCGCCAGCCGCTCTGCATTTCCCGTGGCGGCATAGCCAAGACGAATCCCCGGAATGCCGCAGTTCTTGGACAGGCTTTTTAAGACCAATAGATTGGGATAATCGCCGATCAGGTCCAACACCGAAGGCTCTGGTTCGGCATCGACAAAGTCCAAGAAGGATTCGTCCACTAATATCAGATTGAGAGACCTCATGCGGTCAAGAAAATGGACCAAGTCGCTCTTGGACAGATAACTGCCGGTCGGATTATTCGGACGGATAAGGAGCGCTGAGTCAGATTCGGTGCGTTTTACGTGATCGATAAATTCGTCGATATCCAGGTCGAAACGCTGTGATGGTTTGAACGAGCAGACTTCCCGGCCCAGAATCTTGGCACGGTTAACAAACTCTTCGAATGTGGGCACGGGCACGGCCAATCGATTTACGTACCGCGATAGGACCGCGTTGATCAATTCGCTGGCGCCGTTGCCTACGACCAACTCGTTATGAGTGAGGCCAACCTGTTCGGCCAGCAATGACGAAAGGTACCAATTCGTCGATGGGTAACTGCCGAGCAACTCCGGCAATCTCGCCTGCATGTCTTCAACCATCTTGGCGGGCGGGAAGTACCGGTTGGTCATGTAACAAAAGTCGAGAACGTTATGGGTCCAATACCCTCCGTAAAGGGAGGAAAGATGATCAATTTCCTGCGATTGCATGTTCACCTCATTTGCGTACGCCAGTCGCCGACCAATAGAAAGACTAAGTTGGACATAAAAGGTTGATGGGTTTCGGTTTTTTCAGGATCTGACCCAGGTCGACTATAGGCCGAATTCCGTGATCAACCGAGATACAGCGGCCGAGACTAAAGAGAGTCTGAGAAGTTCGCTAGTAGAAGGAAAGTGGGCAGGTGGAAATGTCCCTGAGGTTGGTGAGGCAAGTCTCGTTAGATTGTTGGATATTCATGATTGGTCTCCATGTATCGGGCACTACTAAGCTGTCGTTCACGCCGATACCCATGGTCGCAGTAATGATAGCAGGCACCAAATAGGCCGTCAAACGAAATGATTGATCTCTGAGCCCACTTTGGTGGCTTGCCGCATCAGCGAAATCGCGGAAGTTTCGGTCCATTTCCTCCCGGTTTCGAACTACGATCTTCAACACCCGTTCCTGGTTGACAATCCTTGGGTCATCACACAGAATCGTGGCGGCCACGCTCTAAAGGCGTTCGTTGCCAGGCGGGGCCAAATAACCGTAATCAGGAGCGATTTCATGCCCACCGGTCCCTTAACTTGGCAGGAAGGTAAGACTCAGGTAGCCGGCGTCGGCCTCCACATGATTCAGGGAGGCAGCGGAGACCCGGTTTTGGTGCTTCACGGTGAGATGGGTCAAACGGTCCCTCTGCGTTACGCGGAATCGTTGGCCCAGGATTTCACTGTCCACATGCCCGCCCACCCCGGGTTTGGCGTAACCAAACGATTGGACTGGATCATGACCGTCCGCGACCTGGCAAGTTGGTATCTGAGGGTGATTGATGAGCTGGAGCTTGGGCGCGTCAACCTACTGGGATTCTCATTAGGAGGTTGGCTTGCGGCTGAGATGGCCTGCCAGTCCCCGCAAACTTTCCGCAAGATGGCACTGGTGGCGCCTACCGGTATCAAGCCGCCCACCGGTGAGATTCTCGACATGTTCTTGATCACGGCGAGAGAGTATTTCGAAGAGAACTTCGTCGACTTTGATTCGACCCCTGAATATTCGACCGCCTACCCCGCAGAACCGACTCCGGAACAGGTGGAACTCTGGGAGTGCTCCCGGGAAGAAGCTGCCCGGCTTACCTGGCGTCCCTACATGTACCACGCTGCGCTGCCGCATCTGTTGGGGCGGTTAAAAGACCTGCCGACGCTCTTGGTCTGGGGAGAACAAGACGGGGTTATCCCGGTCAGCGCGGGCGAGGCTTATCGGCAGGCGATCCAAGGAGCGAGACTTGAGATCATGCCCGATTGCGGGCACCACCCAGAGATGGAAAAGACCGATGAGTTTGTGCGCTTGGTCCGCGAGTTTTTTGCGTAGACCGAGGCCCGAAACTTAGACCAGCGTCCAGTTCTCGACATCGGCGTAGTGAATCATGTCGTTCAACTTAGTCTGCCAACCTTGGAAAAGGCAGCGGCTTCGGGGATCTCCGTGATTCGCTGCATCTGAAGATTCATATCGGCCAAATTTTGAAGCAACCATTCCACCACAACCTGGTCGGTGCGGCCGCTGTGGTAGTCCGTGTAGATACGGGTCTCCCATTCGATGCCGTGGGACTTCATCTGCATTGCGGCTTCTTGGAAGTGCTCGACCAGAGGCCCAGATTGGCCGACTTTTGCGAAGAATGTCCTGCGATGTACCATCGTCATGATTACACCTCTTTCGGCTAGTTTGCCGATTTTTAGACGGTTATTTCAGAAGTCTGGGCCGCCATCCGCGCTACCAAGAACTCCGCAGCACCGACATGATGGGCCCGGCGTCGGTCACCGGCGTGGGGTTGGTGGCGAGAGACCGGTCGTGCAACGTAGCCGCGGCAATCAACTCCAAGCCCTCCTCGGGAACACCTACGTCACGCAACCGGCCGGGAAGTCCCAATGAGTCGCGCAAAGCTTCGACAGCGTCGGCCGCGGCCAGAGCCGCGCCGTGATCGCTCATTCCAGAGGTATCCACCCCCATGGCCTGGGCGATCAACGCCTGACGGCCGGATGAGCCCACCGAATTGAAACGCATGGTGTGGGGCAGCATTATCGCGTTGGCGTCGCCGTGGGGAACGTCATATAGGCCGCCGACGTGGTGAGCCATCGCCGTGTTCAAGCCCAGACTGCCACCTGCCATCGTCGCCATTGAAGCCGCCGTTTTGGTTTGGAGCAGGCAGTCTAGATCAAGGCTAGGACATTGGGGCAGGTATTTCACCAACATCGATATGGAGTGGAGGGCCATGGAGTCGGATATGGGGTTGTGCTTGGATGAATAGACCGTCTCCACGGCGATGCGCATCTGTCCCATCGCTGTCGACAAAAGGATGCTCATGGGAGTAGTGGCCAAAGCTTGGCCGTCGATGATTATCAACCGGGGGATCGTCCCAGGATCGGCGACCACTATTTTCCGTCCCAGGTCTTTGTCGGTGAATCCGCCGCCCCGGCTCAGCTCGGCCGCTCCCATGGTGGTGGAGACGGCGATGATTGGCACCCGGTCCGGCGAAAATTCTGGAAGAATGACCTTGTCCGGCGGTTCGAATATCACCTGGTGGTCTTGGATCTTTCCGCCCTCGCCCATAAGCGTAGCGATGCCCTTGGTGGTGTCGTGAGTGCTGCCGCCGCCGACGCTGACCAGCGCATCGGGTTTTAGGTCTGAAGCCAGCCGAATGGCCTCATCCAGCGTGTGCACCGGAGAATGGGGGGCCACGCCTGAGAACAGCCCGACGCAACGGTCTCCCAGAGCATCTTGCACCCGCTTGACCACGTCAGATTTCTCCAGGATGGACGGCCCGCAGATGACCATCGCCCTCGTACCGCCCAGCCGGCTAAGTACCGAGGGCAAGCTGCTGATGGCGTCTTCGGCGCAGACCACTTCTTGGGCCACGCTGTTGTAGTTGTAGTTCAAGGTTTGGGCCATCGGGCCACCTCCCCTAATCTCAGAATCAGATTCCCCTGTCCAGTCGTTCCATCTCCACCGCGAACCAGAGGGCCATGCCCCCGCTACGGTCGTCGAAGCCGAAGATGGCGGGACGGTCCAGGTACTCGCGGACATTGTTCTGCACCCCCGTGCTGGCGCAGCCGTCGACCACGCCGCCCACGTCATCGACCCTTTCGGCCACTCCCTGCCAGGCGAGGTCGACTGACTCCCTGAAATCGGCTGAAAGGAAGCCCAGACGCAAACCACGGGCCATGGCATAGCCCATCATGCAGGTGGCGGTGAACTCCAGGTACGATCCCGGCACGTCCAAAACCTGGTTCAATTGGCCTGACGGGTGTTGCAACCGGCGTAGCGACGCCATCAGCCGGCGGTACATATCCACGATCGCCGGACGTTGTGGAAGGTCCTCCGGAAGGTAAGTCAGAGACTCGACCAACCCCATGGCGGCGAACCCATTTCCTCTACCCCAATAATAGGCGGCCGACCTGCAATGCCAGAACAACCCGTGGGATTGCTGGATCTTGCCGTCCAGCAAGAAATTGGCCAGGATGGCGGTGTATTTCGTGTTTCCAGTCAGCTTGAACGCCCGCCCCAAGATCGCTCCGCTCATGAACATGTCTTCAGTACGGAAATCTGGGTCGCAGGGCTTGGGAGCGCTGCCTTGTCCTCTAGATTCGAAACGGTCCGCCGCTTGGATGACTAGGTCGTTGTAGCGGGCTTCTCCGGTGGCTTCGGCCAGTTCGTCCGCCCAGACCACCGACGCCAGCGCCGATGGCGCCAGGTCCTCAGGAACGCCCCCTGTAGCGAAGCGCTCCAACAATGATGTTATGTCCGGAACAGGGTCATCGCCATTCGGTTCCAATTGGTGAAGCCGGAGACGGCCGCTGATGGGAACTCCCTGGGTGTAGACCACGGGGTCAAAGGTATGCCCGTAGGCCGTAGCGAGGACCTTGGCGATCTCAGTCTTGGGCCGGCTGCGGCGGGCGTCCAGCGCCTTGCGTGCGTTCGACTTTGTCAACACATCGAGCTGCCGCAGCATGCTGAACAACCGGCTCAGTTCCCGAGGTAGTTGCTCATCCGTGGCCGTCAGCCGCAGTCCTGGAATCGTCCCCAGGCCGTCGGGGTGCCCGGAGCCCAAGGCAGCCAAGAATCCCTGTCCGCCGGAGATGGTCTTGGCAGCAAGTCCCGGTGCGAGGCTGTGGGCTGACTGGTTGTACTCCCAGGTCAGCGAGTCGCCCGACTGCAATTCTAAGACCAAGTCTGGCGCCTGGAAGCAGACCCAGCGCCAGAGATAACGCTTCTCCGGGTCTTCCGGGTCGTAGAAGAACTTGCCTTCAGGCGGGTAGACGCCGGAGGGGTCGCCGCCCGCGCCGTTGCCTGGCGCGGTGTTCAGGCGCAGGCCGTCAGGGTTGGCGCAGGGCACGGCGCTAAGGGCGATGCGCAGGGACAGAGCATCCCCGCCGCCGGCAAACAGCTCCAGGGCATGAAGCGCCATATCAACGTCAGCTTTATAGCCGGTCAGTCCTCCCAGGAGCAAGATCCGAGTCCGGGAGGTCTCTACCGAGTATGCGTTCCGGTCCAACAATGCGGGTATCTGGCCTAGAGAACGCGTGACTCCGCAGGACGTGCGGTCCCAGAATCCGGGCCGGGCACGGATCAGAGTGTCTATGGCGTCTTTTATGGTCTCTTCTGTGGACAAATCTTCCTCTCGCCTAGTTTTCTGTGGATGCGGACATGATTATCAAGTCTCTCGAATCGCCCATGGCATCCGAGTCCAGTATCAATTCAATCATCTTTTCCACGGAAGATGTTGGGGGTGGACGTAGGGCGTGGACGGCGCAGTCACGGAATTTGTCCTTTAATCGTTCTGTAGACAATGGGTTGTCCGGCGAAGCTGACGGTGGTTGCAACTCCATGGTCGCTGAATTTCCACTGACACAGACCACTTCGATCTCCGCCCAGCCTTTCGGAGCGCCGTGTTTGCTCTCCGCTTCGACCAGGTCCGATGCCGCCAAGACCGCGGAGTGATCGAAGGCGTTGATCTGGTCGATGCCAACCCCGCCAAGGACCAGCGCGCAGCCGATCAGGTAGGGCAGACTGAATTGGGCCTCAACCTGCTGCTGGGGTCGGACGACTCCCGAGGAAACGCTGTACCGGGACGTATATGTCTCCGGGTCCGTCCGCACTGTCACGGATTCCAGAGTATTCGTGCTTAGGTCAAGCTTGTGGTGCAGTTTGACCGCCGCATCGATGTAGCTGTGGGTGGGACGGCCGCAAGGGTAGGGTTTGAGACTGATCCGGTCACCCAGGTATTCCTGTCCAAGGCCGGCGTCAATGAGCGACAGGTCGTATCCGTCCGGTTGATACATGGGAAAGAAGCCGTATGTCCCAGCAAAGACGTTTTCAGCTCCTGTAAAGCCTTCCTTGGCGAGGAAGGTCGCAAGCACCGCGCCGTGGGCCGCCTGACCGGCCTGGAAACGCTTGGTCAGCGCGCCGTCGACGATGCATTGCCGGTTTCCGGCCGCCTGACTGTAGGCGATGCCGAAGGCGTGGACCATCTGCGTTTGTGACAACCCCAGCAGCTTGGCTGCCGCCGCGGTCGCGCCAAAGATGCCGAATGCGCCGGTACGGTGCCAGCCCCGGTCGTCGTAGGCCGCCAGTCCCAGCCGGCAGGAAACGTCCAACCCCAAGGTTACGGCCAGCATCAACTGGTCTCCGGCAACCCCTCCCAACGACTCGCCCACGGCCAAACTCGCCGCCAATACGGAGGTCCCAGGGTGCACATGTCCGCCCTTATCGAAGGTGTCGTCGAAGTCTAGGGCGTGGCCCATGGCCGAGTTGACCAACGCCGTATGGTGGGCAGGCATCTTGGTCCCGATAACGGCCAGACTCGCCTCTTCCGTGCCGCCCCAACGGCCAGTAACGGAAACGAGTTCTTTGATGCCCGGCGCTCCGCTCCCGCCCAGCATGCAGCCAAACGTGTCCAGCACGTCGCGGCGCGTGGCCGTCAGCGTCTCTTCGGGAACGTTTTCGACGCCGGTGTTGAATACGTGGGCAGCCAGAGTATGGGCGGGATCGATTTTGGGCGTGGTGGATGCCATCGGTGAACGGTCAGCTACTTCTGGACAATGTCCACGTTTACAGTCCGGGTCGCCGAGACGGTGAAGGTCAGCGAAGCGGTGCCGCCACCCTCGGTGCTGTCCATGACGTGGATGTTCTCCGGGCCTTCCAGATAGTTGATCTCGTCGCCTTCCACGCGGAAGGGACGGTCGTGCCCGGGATAGAAGACGTTGGAGGCCGCCACCATCTTCTCGACGCTCTCCTGGGCGTCTTCCACGTCCCAGAAAATGTTGTAGGGGATGCCCCGGGACACGGTACCACTCTCGGGCATAGCGTCTCCGGCCAACAAGACATTCTCGCCGTTGATCTCGGCCAGGATGCTCATGTGGCCTTTGGTGTGTCCGGGTGTCTCGATGATCGAGACGCCGTCCACGATCTTATCTCCCTCCGAGACCACGTCAACCTTCATGTTCCGCATCATGTCGGCCATCCCAGCCGCCACCGCCAGGTCCCACTTGTTGGGGTTTCGGGCGTAGTCAATCTCCGTGGGGTTGACCAGCACGCGGGCGTTGGTGAACAAGTCGGTGTTCTGGCAGTGGTCCCAGTGCATGTGGGTCAGGATGACGATATCGATGTCAGCGGGCTCCAGGTCTCTGGCTTTCAGGGCCTTGACCAGGAACGGGCGGCGCGACGACGGCCCGGTGTCGATCAGGATATTGTGGTTACCCACCCGCAGCAGCGAGTTGGTGGAATAGCCGAACGACCCCTGGTCTGTGGTAAGGGCGAATCCGTAGGTCAGTACGTCCAGTGTCGCCATGTTGAGCTTTCCTTTCCGGCGTCCACATTGACGGCCGCCGATCTGAATCGAGATGGGTCTAGCGGAAATTGGGTATCACTTTCTCGGCGAATAGCCGTAACGAACTGGAAACCTGGTCGAAGTCGAGACCGCCGGCATCCAGGTAGCTGATGAAGTTACTTACGTGGTTCGATTCCAGTTCCTTGATGGCGGCGGTGACCTTCTCCGGGCTGCCGATGGCCGCCATGCCCTCTTTGCCGCGCTCTTCCAACAGGTCTTTCTCGATGAACGGGTCGCGGACGTAGTTCTCGTAGCCTCGCAGTCCACCGGGGGCGTTAGCCATCACAGAGACCGGCCGGCGCAGGTACTCACCCATGTCGCCGGCCCACTGCAGCCTGGGAGTCAGCAGGTCGATGGCCTCTTGGTCGGTGGGAGAGACATAGACGTTGCGGACGGCGGCGATATCTATGTCGCCGGGGGCCACACCCTCCTCTGTCATCCGCCGGTGATAAAGGCTGATCAGGTTCTGATCGGAGTCGGGCGAGGCGGGGAAGAAGCTGCTGCCCACGGTGAACAGTCCCCACCGGTTGGAGACAGCGATCTCCACAGACTCAGGGCTGTGGGTGACCGCCATGTATATGGGCGGGGTCGGCTTCTGCACCGGCTTGGGGATGACCATGACCTCTGGGAATGAGAAGAATTTCCCGTTGTAGGAGAAGCGCTCTTCGGTCCAGGCCTTGATGGCGATGTCCATGCCCTCGACGAACCGGTCCCGTGACTCGGCGATGTCGATGCCGTAGACATCGAACTCCCGCTTCTGGTAACCCCGTCCGACGCCGACCACCAAACGGCCGCCGCTGATGATGTCGATCGTGGCCAGGTCTTGGGCCAGGCGCAGCGGCGCGTGCCAGGGCACAATGGTGCAGGCCACGCCGATCTTGACCCTCTTGGTGCGGGCGGCGATGGCGGCCAGCAGACTGTGGGGTGAACTGATGATGCTGTGCTCGCTGAAGGCGTGCTCCGCGATCCAGACCGAATCGAAGCCAAGCTCTTCCGCCAGTTCCGCGCCTTTCAGGATGTCTTCATAGACTTCCACATCGGTGCGGCTGACCGGGTTTGGGTTGACCTTGTGCTCGTCGTCGTACTGCTCGTGAAGTTGGGGGCGCTGCCCAACGAAGAAGGCTCCAAATTCCATGCTGTTAACCCGCTTTCTCAATCTCGCTGTAGACTTTGCCCATCAGGACCACAGAGTCGTTCTCAACATCGGTGAACCACCGGATCAACGAACGGGTCAGAGGGTCCACCAAATCGTCTCCCATGGCGGCCTCGTAGCGTTCGCGGACGCTGGGCGTGGGCTGCCGAAGTCGCGACTCCTTGAGCCAGGCGATCTTCTCGGCATCAGATATGTCTGAAGAGACGACCCGTACCTTCTCGTCAAACTCTGGGTCCTCGATCTCCTGAGTGTCAAATCCCAATTCTTTGACCCGGCGGTCGAAGATATCGCCGTGGCTGTACTCCCGCGCCGCCACGAAAGACAGGCACTCTTTCAAGTCTTTGTTGTCGGTCTTGTTGGCCCACGCTTCCAGATAGACGCCGGCCCTGGCTTCTTGGAGGCGGATGTCGTTCAGAAGGTCTACGTACTCGGGTTTGGAGGTCATATCGGCACTGCTCCTGCGAAGGGGTTCTTGATGAATGCGCTACGCCTGACTGCGCTTATCGTTCCAGTGGGGAGTGTAGTGTGCCCGGTTGGGGGTGTCAATCGCGTCTCAACGTCCGAATCAGCCATGCTAAAATGCCATAATCCCAGGCGAGAGGAGTGCTGCTTTGGCCCCGATGTCAGAAGCCCAGCGTGGCATGGTCAACACCATCCGCGAGTTCGTGCGCCGAGAGGTCAACCCGGTGGCCCAGCAGATGGAACACGACGACGAATACCCGGTGGAGTTGGTCGAGCGCATGAAGGAATTGGGCCTGTTCGGCGCGATCATCCCCGAAGAGTACGGCGGCCTGGCCCTAGACGTTAGCACCTACGCGCTGATCATCGAGGAGATCTGCCGGGGGTGGATGAGCCTGAGCGGGATCCTGAACTCCCATCTCATCATGGCCTACATGGTCACGACCAACGGCACCGAGGAGCAGAAAGAGCATTACCTGCCTTTGATGGCCACCGGAGAGAAACGGGGCGGCATCTGCATCACCGAGCCCAACACCGGCAGCGACGTGCAGGCCATCGAGACCAGGGCGGTGCGCGACGGTGACGATTACGTGGTGAACGGCAGCAAGAGCCTGATCACCAACGGCCGGCACGGCAACACCTTCGCCCTGGTGACCAAGACCGACATCAATGCCGACCCACCCCGGCGCGGCATCAGCATCTTCATCGCCGAGAAAGGGCCCGGCTTCAACGTGGTCCGCGACATTCCCAAGCTGGGCTACAAGGGAGTCGACACCTGTGAGTTGTCCTTCGAGGACTACCGGGTGCCGGGCGGCAACCTGGTGGGCGGCGAAGAAGGGAAGGGGTTCTACCAGATACTCAGCGGGCTGGAATTGGGCCGGATCAACGTCGCTGCCAGGTGTCTGGGGGTGGCGCGGGCTGCCATGGAAGAAGCGGTCAATTACGCCCATCACCGCAAGACCTTCGGGAAGCCCATCGGGGAGCATCAGAGTATCCAGATCATGCTGGCCAACATGGCGACCAACATCCAGGCCGCCCACCTGATGGTCCTCCACGCGGCGGACAAGAAGGACAGGGGCGAGCGGGCCGACATGGAAGCGGGGATGGCCAAGTTGTTCGCCAGCGAGATGTGCATGCAGGTGACCATCGACGCCATGCGGATCCACGGCGGCTACGGCTACACCCAAGACCTGACCGTGGAGCGTCACTTTCGTGACGCCCCCCTGATGATGATCGGAGAGGGCACCAATGAGATTCAGAGGATCCTAATCGCCCGGCACCTGATGAAAGATTTCTCCTCGGGAGATTTTTTGTACGAATTGGGCCTATAGTGTCGGATAACCAACCGTTGCGAGGTAAAACCCATGGTGCGCAATAACAAAGAAACCGGAATCACTCAGACCTTGGCGGCATTCGCATCAAACGTGAACTACGAGGACCTGTCGCCCGACGTGGTGGACTGGGCCAAGTACCTCTGCCTGGATTTCGCCGGCGTCACCCTGAACGGCTCCACCACTGACTCGGCCAAGACGGTGGTCAAAGCCTTGGAAGACGTGGGCCGTTCGGGGCCGTCGGCCGTCATCGGGACGGACAAGCGGGTCTTGCCCGAGTACGCCGCCCTGGCCAACGGCACCGCGTTCCACAGCATCGAGATGGACGACATCAACAATGAAGCATCGCTGCACCCCGGCGTGGTCGCATTTCCGACGGCCCTGGCCATGGCCGATATCACTCAGGTCAGCGGCAAGGAGTTCATCTCCGCGGTGGTGGCCGGATATGACGTGATTGTGCGTTTGGGCAGGGCGCTGAAACCCAAGGAGCATTACGGCCGGGGTTTCCACCCAACCGGCACCTGCGGGGCCTTTGGCGCCGCCGCCGTTTCAGCGCGGCTCTTGGGGCTCAAAGGTGATAGCTACACCCACGCCCTGGGTATCGCCGGCAGTCAGGCCGCCGGCAGCATGGAATACCTGGCCCAGGGCGCCTGGACCAAACGCCTGCATCCCGGTTGGTCCGCTCACAGCGGCATCTGGGCGGCCCTTCTGGCCCGGGCTGGATACACCGGGCCCACAACCATCTTGGAAGGACGGGACGGTTTCCTGACCGCCTACTCAGGCGATCCGGACCCAAGCCTGGTCCTCAAAGACCTGGGCGATGAGTATCAAGTTACCCGGACTGGCGTGAAGCCCCACGCCTGCTGCCGCTATAACCAAGGGCCCATCGATTGTCTGCTTGATGTGAAGCAGAACCACGATTTCCAGCCCATGGACGTCGAAGAGGTCAAGATCGGCATGCTGAGCGGCGGGATGGGGCTCGTCGCCCAACCGGAAGAGGCCAAGCGGAACCCCACGTCGGTTGTGGACATGCAGTTCAGCATGCCCTTCGCCGCCGCGGTGGCCTTGACCTACGGCAAGGCGTCGCTTGACGAATACGCTCTCGGCGTTCCCGATCGGCCTGAGGTCCGTCACATCATGGACCGGGTCCAGTGCGTGACAGACCCCGAATTGGATGCCCTTTATCCTCGCCACTTCCCGACCTGGGCGGAAGTCCGCACAAAAGACGGCCGGACCATGCGCAGTGAACTGACCTACCCCAAAGGCGACCCGGAGAACCCCGTGACTTGGGACGAGATGCGAGACAAGTTCAACCTTCTTTCGGCACCGGTGATCAGCGGCCAACGCCAGCAGGAAATCATGACCGCCATCGATAACCTGGAGCAACTAGACGACGTCCGCCAACTGGCCTCCCTCCTGAGCACGGAGTAAACCAAACCTGAACGCTGATTTCTGATGGCTGACCAGCCTCTTAAAGGCGTCCGAGTCTTGGAGATGGCCCAGGCCATCGCCGGGCCCTTCGCCGCCCGTACCCTGGCCGACATGGGGGCCGAGGTGATCAAGGTGGAGCAGCCCGGCGTGGGCGACATGTCCCGCCGCATCGGACCCCATTTCCTAGGCGGCGAGAGCGCTTACTACCTCAATTTCAACCGCAACAAGCAGAGCGTCACCATCGACCTGCGTCAAGCACAGGGCCAAGAGGTCTTCCAGCGCTTGGTTGCGGTTTCAGACGTGGTCTTCGACGCCTTCCGTCCCTCGGTGCTCGACCGTTTGGGCATCGGATACGAGTCGCTGAAAAAAACCAACCCCACGGTCATCGCCTGCTCGCTGTCAGCCTTCGGCCAGGAGGGCCCCTACCGGGAACGGCCCGGGTTCGACGGCATCGTGCAGGCCATGGGCGGCGGCATGAGCGTTACCGGCCACGAAGGCCAACCGCCGGTTTTCATGGGGTTTCCGGTGGGCGACATGGTGGGCGGCTATGTGGCAGCGCTGAGCATCGCATCGGCCCTATACGGACGCAGCATGACCGGAGAGGGCCGCCACTTAGACATCAGCCTTTTGGACGTGCAGATCGCCTTACAGGGCCATCTGGGGCAGTTCTATTTAGTGTCCGGCGAGGTGCCGGCGCCCATCGGCTCCAGTCACCCGTCCAATCTGCCAGTGGGCGCCTACCAGACGTTGGACGGCCTCTACGTCCAAGTCCACTGCGCCAGCCAGGAATTTGCCATGAAGACGCTGCAGATGATGGCCGGCGAGGTTGACGAACTGCAAGGAATGGCCGAAGACCCGCGCTTTCAGACCCAACCAGACCGCATGGCCAACCGGGACGCTCTGGACGACGCATTGGCCCGCGGCTTCGGCTCCAAATCCAGGTTGACCTGGTTGGAGTTGCTGGTGAAGTGGGACGTGCCCGGCGGGCCGGTGAACAACATCGCCGAAGCGCTGGCCGACCCACAGGTGCTGCTGCGCAACATGGTGGTCGAAGTCGACCACCCGACGGCCGGGAAATACGCCACCGCCGGCAACCCGATCAAGACCGGCGCGCCTGAAGAATTCAACCCACCGCCGACGTTGGGCCAGAACACGGACAGCGTCTTGACCGGCTTATTGGGGTTCAGTGAAGGCGAGGTCGAATCCCTACGTAAGACGGGAGCGGTCTGAGCAGGCGTCGGTTTAAGATGAACTTAGGAGAGGAATCATGGCTTCAGATGTAAAGATCGGTCTTCTGGTGCCCGGCGGTTTTGGCGGCACACCGCCCAGCATGGCCGAGTTCAACAGCTTTTTTCGACGGGCCGACGAGTTGGGTTATGACTCGCTGTGGGTCATCGACCGCCTATTCCACAACATAAATATCATCGACCCCATGACCCTCATGGCCTGCGCCGCGGCGGTAACCGACCGCATCCGGCTGGGCACCTCAGTGTTGTTATTCGTCATGCGAAATCCGGCTTTGGTGGCGAAGACTATCTCCACCATCGACTATCTTTCCGGCGGCCGCGTGACCTTGGGCATCTCTCTGGGCGGCCGGGACAACGAATATGAGCCGATGGGAGTCGATGTGAAGCGGCGGGTGAGCCGATTTACAGAGGGTCTGGAGGTGATGCGCCGGCTGTGGAACGAAGACGGCGTTACCCACCACGGAAGGTTCTTCGACATGGATAACGTGACAGTAAACCCCAAGCCGGTACAGAAGCCGGGAATCCCGGTGATCTTCGGCGGGACCGCCGAAGGGGTTTTTAAGCGGACCGGCGAACTGGCTGACGGTTGGGTATCGGGCGGAACCGGCAACGCTGAAGGATACGGGCAAGCCCTGGAGAAGATCAGGGGCTACGCTCAGGCGGCAGGGCGGGACCCAGCCAGCCTGGACTCGGCAAAGCTGATGTACTGCTATGTGGATGACGACCGGGAACGGGCCAAGTCGGAGTTGGAGAACTTCACCCACGCTTACTATGGCCCCCAATACGACGTGGAGAACAACTGCGCCTACGGTACCGGAGAGCAATGCGCGGAGGTGATTCAGAGGTATATAGATAACGGGGCCAAAACGATCATCTTGGGGCCGACCTGGCCGGACAACAGCCAGATCGAACGTATCTGGAACGAGATCGTGCCCAGATTGAGGTAGGCGGCCTATTTGGGCAGGGCTTCCGCCAGTCCGCGGATGGCATCAGCCACCAAATCCGGCTGGTCGCATTGGACGCAGTGCCCGCTCTCTTCGGCGATGATGTGGATTCCGGCAGAAGACAGGCGAACCAGGTCCCGCTGCGATTCCAACCAAGCCTCGGCCAACTTATCTCTGACGTCTTGGTCGATGAAGGGCGGCAGGTTGGGCACTTCGGCGGTGATCACCGTCAGCGGCAAGCCGCCCAGGTTTGCATCGGACTCCACCTGATCTAGGCTGGCCACGATGTCCACGCCCTCCGGGTTGGCTTGAGTCGCTCCTAGGAACAAAGCCATGGCCTCGTCTCCGAGGATCTCCGCGGTACGGACGAGGTTATCTTTCTGCAGGCTGTCCACTAACACTACTCCCACGATATTTCCGGGATGCTGAGCAGCGTATAGCTGTGCGATCAAGCCGCCGTAGGAGTGGCCAACCAGGACTAGCGGCCCCGCCACTCCGGCCTCAGATAGCAGCATATAGAGGCTATCGGTAGCGCTTTGAGCGGTTGGGATGCCTTCAATGACATCGCTCTGTCCCAGACCATCCCGGTCGTAGCTGCAGACCAGATTGGTCTCTGAGACACTCCTCTCCACCGGCTCCCAGTCGTGATTGTCACTGGCCAATCCTGAAACGAGGACCACGGCCGGAGCTCCCTCACCGGAACACCTGATGTTAAGCCGGTGTCCGCCCACATCCACCAACCGAGATTCCGGGTTGTAGCTGCTCCCGCAGGCGACGGCTAGCAGGATGAAAATAGTAACGCCGGATACTGTTTTGGGCTGGATAAATTTGTGATTTGCCATTCTTTTTCCGGTCGTGGTGAGCCTGTCGAACCATTGTTGTTCCGCCAGACCAATTGCTGCCAACAACATGACTGAGGCGCGCCCTTCGACAGGCTCAGGACGAACGAATCTGACCACGAAGTGCCACAAGTGAAGGCCTACCCGGTTTCCCGGACCAATTCCTCCACCCTAACTTTGATCTGGTCTTTGATGGCACGCACGGCGTCGATGGGGATGTTGAAGGCGTCTTCGGTGTCCCAGAACTCCACCTTGCCGCTCTCGACAAGATAGTCCGGCCAGGTCTCCCGTTCGGCCATGACAATCACTTTGTCGGCGGCGTCAACCAACTCGGGCGTGAGTTGGGTCCTTTGTTCTGATGAGAAGTCCTGGTCTTCTTCCTCGCTCATCAATTCCAATACCAGCACCACGCTGGGTGCAACTTCGGCGCGCTCGGCCACAGTCTGGCCATCCATCTCCAGCACCATAGTCCCGGCGCTTGTGGACTGATGCTTGGAAAGCCGGTTGAACATGGCCTGGGCCATCTGGCTTCGTCCGAGGTTGGCCCGGCAAACAAAAAGTACGTCCAACGTTAAATACTCACACAACGGGCTGTGCCAGCACGCCGGGGGCTACCCGCCGGGGCAGCCATCTACCGTCGCTGGAGGAGCCCAGCAGTCTGCCGTCTTCCACGATGACTTTGCCGCGGAGCATGGTCAGCACTGGGTAGCCGTGGCACTCGAAGCCCTCCCAGATGGAGTAGTCCGAGTCGGCGTGCAGGTCATCCAGGGTTAGTGTTTTCTTGATGTCCGGGTCGAAGAGCACGATATCGGCGTCGCTGCCCGCGGCGATCGCGCCCTTCTGGGGATACATCCCCAGTATCTTAGCGGCGTTGCCGGAGGTGATATCGGCGAACCGGTTCAGCGATATCCGGCTGGTGGAGACCAGCTTGGTGAAGGTGACCGGCATCCGGGTCTCGATGCCATTATGCCCGCCGCAAACGGTCTTGATGGTGTCGCCGGACAGCTTCACCTCTTTGTAGGTGGTCCATTCGTCGGTGGCAGTGATGCACATGGGGCCGTCTACCAGGCCCTGCAGCAGGGCATCCCGGTCGTCGGCGTACTTGATGGCCGGGTAGGTGTGGATCGCCAGGCCGCCCGGCTTCTTGTAGTCCTCGCAGGTGAACTCCAAGTAGTTGTGCAGGGCCTCGCCGTATACGGGCAGCAGCTTGGCGCGGGCCTCGGCCACGGCGGCAACGCCCTCTTTGGCGGTGGTGTGGACGAAATAGATGCCGGTCTCGGTGCTCTCAGCCAGTCGTATGACCTTCCGGAAGGCGATGTCCTCGGAGAGATTGTTGTGGACCAGGTGCAGGTTGCTGCCGTGGTCGTTGCCCTCCGAGACCAGTTTCTCTTCCATGTAGGTGACGATGTCGTCTTCCTCGGCGTGGACGGCCACGATGCCCCCGTGCTTGGCCACCTCCTGAAACACGGCCCACAGGTGGCCGGTGGGTATCTTGGCGAAGAAGGTGGTGAACACTTTGAAGCTGGCCAGTCCCGACTGGATAGCCTCGCCAATCTCGCCGATCGTCTGCGGGGAAACTGCCCCGGCCAAAATGTAGTGGAAGGTGAAATCGATATACGAGTGGCCTGTGAAGGTCTGGCGGCGTTTCTCGATCTGGGACATGATTGGGTCAGCAGGAGGCACAGCGCCTGGATTCAGAGGCAGGTTGCCGGCAAAGTCGACGTAGGTGGTGACGCCGCCGAAGGCCGCGGCACGGCTGGCGGCTTCCGGTGGCTGGGTGAACACCTCGCTCTTGCCGCCGGCCCAATAGTCGGGCACCGGAACATTGATGTGGGTATGGGGCTCGATACCGCCCGGAAGCACGATCTTGCCGGTCGCGTCGAGGGTCCGAACACCGGCTGCATCGAGGGTCCCTGGCGCGGCCACCGCGACGATCTTTTCGCCCTCGATGCCCACATCCATCACTGATGCGCCTTCCGGCGCAACCACCGTTCCGCCTTTGATGATTAGGTCCAGCATCCGAGGCCTCCATCGCATTGATGACTGGGGTTTTGCGAGTAGGTAGCTAGGTCAGCACTATATCCGACGCCAGCGTCTCCGGGATCCAACGGCCAAGCAGTTCTTCCAGGTCGTCCCGGCACTCTTCGAGGCGGTGTTCGGCGCCATCGTAAAGCACCAATTCCTTGGGCTCGTTGGCCATGTCGTAGATCTGTTGCCCGCAGGTATACGCCAGGCGGGTGTCGGCCTTGCCGTGCACCACCAGCAGCTTGCGGGGGGCGACCCGTCCGGCCATGCCTGCGCCGTAGGTCTGGGGAGACAGCGCCACCACCCCTTTGATGTGAGAGCTGTTGGCCCCAGCGGCGATGACCACCGCCCCGCCGAATGAATGCCCAACAACCACCACCGGCTGGTGTCCGGCGGCTTTCAGGTATGACACGCCGGCCAGAAGGTCCAGGGCGCACTCAAAGACGTCGTTGGGACCACGGTAGTCCAACCGCAAAGATGTGATGCCTTCTCCGCTGAATCTCTCGGCCATGCGGGCATAGGTACCGGGCCCGGGGCCGCCGAACCCGCCCCGGGCGCCGCAGACCCAGATGACTGCTTTATCTGTGTCCGGAGCGCGATGGAGGATGGCTTTGAAGTCCCCGCGGTTGGTCGTGAACTTGAGGCCTTCGCCGGTGTTACCGTCCGGGAGATCGATTCCCTCAACATCCCGGATGCTCATCAGCTCGCCCACTGATTTTGCTTGCTCTTCTGGCATATTTACCCTTAATCCAAGAAATCGTGGAGCACAGAGATGAAGTCGTCTGGATTGTCTTCGAAAACCATGTGGGCGGCCCGGTCAACATGCACGAGCTTGCCATCGGGCAGGACCTGGACCATCTTCTCGGCGGTCTCCAGACCCAGAGTATCGGTCTCGGAGCCCCTGACGATCAGTACTGGGAAGTCCAATTTAGGCAGGTCCAACCAGAGATCGGGCTGCTTAGACCCGGAATTGTTTCGCCGCTGCTCCCGGACCTGGAGATCGTAGCGCCAGCCGAACTTGCCGTTGGGGAGTTCCTTGGTGGCGTAGGTCAGGCGGCGGCGGAGCACCGGCTCGGAGCAGAACCGGTTCTGCTTGCTCTGGTAGGCGAATACGTCCTCGAAGGAGTCGAATTCCTCGGGAACGTCCTTTATCTCTTGGGTGATACGGGCCGAGCCTTTAGGATCAAGGTCCGGGCCGATGTCTATGATGACCATCTTCTGAATCTTTTCGGCGTTGCGCCCGGCAAAGGCCATGCTGTTGCGGCCGCCCATCGAGTGGCCGACCAGGATGAATGAGTCCAGTCCAACCGCTTGGCAGAAGCCTTCCAGGTCGGCGACGAACGACTCGCTGGAATAGTCACCACCCGGCGCCCAATCGCTCTCACCCCGGCCCCGTTGATCTAAGGCCAGCACGTGGTAGTCCTGGCAAAACTCGGCGGAGACATCGTCCCACGAGTGGCAGTGCCCACGCAGACCGTGGAGCAGCAGGACCTTGGGCTTGCCCTCAGTTCCCCAGTCCAGATAGTGCAGTTTGATGCCGTTTACGTTGACCGTCTTGTCCTTGGGTTGCACAGATGTGGCCATCTCGTCTCCTTCGATACAGGGGGCGCGTAACCAGGGCACGCCGAATTGGGAGTCAGTTTAGCATACGGCTGGTGCTTAAACCCGGTTTCCAGCGGGTGTGCTAAGCTGGCCGAAATCCGCCATTCGGCACGCTCACGAGAATTTCATGAAAGCGATCCAGGTAACCGGACCCCGCAGACTAGAACTTGCCGAGGTCCCCGTCCCGGAGCCGGCGGAGGGCGAAGTCCTGATCAAGCTGGAGGCCTTGTCGGTCTGCGGCACCGACATGATGGCCTATCGCCATCCCCAGCCGGAGGAAGACTACCCGCTGGGGCGCGGTACTCCATGCCACGAGTGCGCCGGGACCATCGTCCAGAGCGATCTGTCCGAGTGGCCGGTGGGACGCCGGGTGATCTACTTGCCCGCGCTGAACCTGAACGGCGGCGCGGAATATGTGGTGGCCCAGCCAGAGACGCTGGTCTCCGTTCCCGATGACGGCGACATGGGCGAATGGCTCATGTGCCAGCCTTGGGGCACGGTGCTTTACGCGTTGGAGCAAGTTAGGGAGCGGGTCGGGCCCGTCGCCGGGAAGAACGTGGCGGTCCTGGGCCAAGGATGCATCGGGCTGCTTTTCACCATGACGCTGAAGCAGATGGGCGCGCGAAAGATCATCGCCATCGACCCCAACGAGCACCGTCTGGCAATGTCCCGGAAGCTGGGCGCCAACCTGGCTATCAACACCAGCAGGGTCGCGCCGCGGAAGGTGGTCCAGGAAGTATTCGGCAACCAGGGGGCCGACATCGTGGTGGAAGCCAGCGGTGACGCTACGGCGTTGGACCAGTGTGTGGGTATGGCGCGGATGTACGGCACGCTGGTGCTATTCGGCATACCCGAGGAGAAAGAGGTCACTTTCGATTACCTGACGGCCATTTCCAAGCAACTGACCCTGGTCGGAACGGTCAGCGCCACCTGCGAGGCCCCGGCCAAGCCCATCCAAGAAGCGGTGGACCGGCGGGCCAATGGCGAAGTTGACCTGTCATGGCTGATCACCCATAGGCTTGGGTTCGAGGAAGCACCGGCGGGGTACGAGCTTTACGCGGACCGCGGGGATGGGCTGATCAAACTGGTGCTGGAGATCTGAAATCCGCAACACGAACATTGTTTTCGTTAGCGAGGAATAACAATAGCAAGAGGGCACGACGTCAGAGTATCGTGCCCTCCTGTTTTGGGGGACCCGGCCCGTGGGCCGGGAGGTAATGACGTCGATTAGACCCCGAAGTCATTCTCCGCGCTGATGTACGCCTGCCTGCTGGCGAACGCTAGCTTAGGCGAGTTAGTGAGCGATTCATTCTCTTCGCTGACGTAAGCCTGGCTGCTGGCGAACACTACCTTAGTTGAGTTAAGAAGCGATTGATTCTCCTCGCTGATGTACACCTGGCCGGTGGCGAACACTACTTTGAGCGCGCCACCAAGGAAATCGTTCTCTTCGGCCATCGCCATCAGGCCGTTGGCATTCCCAGTTGCGATCACGACTTTGGGCGTGGCGGGAAGAAAATCGTTTCCCTCGGCCGTGCTGTTCCAGCTTGCGAACTCGCTGCTCGAAAATATGGTCAATGGATCAGAAACTGGTTGCGCGAATGCCGTCCCGAATTGGGTGCCCCCAGCAGGAGCAGGCTTGCCGTGTAGGCGTTCAGCGATAATGGGACACTTTTAGGGGGATAAAAACATGAGGGTGGTGGTGTGTTTGGACTCCCGGTGCAGGGCATAGATCT
>Ga0208570_1000020_pt1 | contig 92599 bp, 97 predicted proteins | sample DeeseametaMP1202_FD_184192 | JGI IMG/M metagenome (GOLD analysis project Ga0208570, IMG submission 184192) | Marine microbial communities from the Deep Indian Ocean - MP1202 (SPAdes) | ecosystem: Environmental > Aquatic > Marine > Oceanic | place: South Indian Ocean | collected 2011-03-08
GGAAAAATAGCACACCTAATTGGCAAGAAAGCCGAAGAGATAGTTTATCGCTACTGCGCCTGTGATAGGAATTATTTCTGGCCTCAGTTTGCTCACTCCAAAAATCCTGAGTTTAAAAATCGTTTCACTGGTCAGTTATTACATCTTAGCCAGAGGCAATTACGAGAATTCTGTGAACTGACCGTCGCTAATGAGCTTGAAATTGCTAACGATAACGAATCTTTTGTACATGAATACGGCCAAGGACTGTATTCGTTGTTCAGAGCTATGCGGCCATATCTGTCAGACCCTGCCAATGGGTCTGTAGAGGCGATGTTGGGAAGCCGGTTTTAGCGAACACTATTTGTAACACGTAATATTCAGCTCCAACCTTAAATCCTCTCAAGAGGGGGCCAAGCATTAGCGCCACCGACTTGAGATCCATGCCTCTAAAAGCAATGTATATGTCTGAGTTCATTCGAATTGAATCGCCGATAATCGATATTTTCATCAATTCCTTAGTTTGTACATGGGCCACTCACCAAAAAGGAACTCTTTTTCAAAATAAAGAGGTTCTAACGCAACACAGTGGGGCGATCGTCGATGTGATTGCTATTCATTACTACACCTCATTAGCTTGACGCCAGCTACCTCGGTCGTAAATTCTAGACTCTCATAAAAGGCGAACATTTCTGAGAGGCAATACAACTCGTAGCTTTTAACTGACGCTAGCTTATCCTGGCTTTTTATTAACTCGATAATTCTTTTTCCTAGCCCTGAACCCCGATGAGACTCTGACACAATGACATCAAAGATTAGTGCCTTAAAGGTAAAGTCAGTTAAGACGCGCGCGTAGCCAACAAGAATTTCTTTGTCGTCTAAAATCCCAATGTTGATTTGCGACCCAGAAACAACCCTCTTTGTCTCCTGTAAAGTTCTGCCCTTAGTCCACCACTCATTCTGATAGAGCATATGAAGCTCTTCAATATTTTTGTCGCTTAAAGTATAGGTTACGTTCATTTCAACTTAGGTGCTTTACAGTTAATTTATAATGGCTAGCTGCCTTATAAAATCATTATCAGACTGGCTTGTTAAGCAACACTTTCGCTAAAGTGATAACTTGCGATGGTTAAGCCATTGCGAAAGTAAAACTTATGCGCTTGGTGCCTTTGAGTACCCGAGTCAAGGTGCAATACATTGCAGCCATTTTTTATTGCTAGCTCACGTAGCCAAGTGACCAATATATTGCCATAGCCCTTTGAACGTGCGCTCTCTAAAGTAACCAAATCGTCGACATAAAGATTTTTACCCATGAATAAATTGGTTGTAATTCTATAACCTGCCACTGCAACCACATGGCCATTTTCTTCTATGTAAACCAATTTATAGCCTTCCAACTCCATTTCGCGAATGAGCTCAAGGAAGGAAGACCTTAATAACTTTGGCCTTAATTCGAGAAGTACATCAAAACAATTTTCAATTTCTCTATCTTCTACGGCTATCTTTGGCACTGTTTTCTCCTTGCTGCTGTGAATTTTTAAGGGATAGTTGCACGACACCTATTTGAAAGCACGCCAATAATGCCACAACAAACACCACAAAATGCACCAACGCCTCCGTAGTAAAGCCCTGCATCAGCGGAGTTAATGCTGCCTGAAATGAGTGACATAGTTATGCCAGTATACGCGCCTAGTAGCCCCAAAAATACTCCTGCAAATCCTAACTTTCGATCTCGATTGTTAGCCGCGATCGAGTTTACTTCGGTCTGATTGATATCTAGATCGCAAGCATTGATTTCAAATACTGCGGCTAAAGCCATTTTTGATTCTTGAGAACAGCGCCCCTCATTTTCTATTCTTTGGACAGTGCGAAGACTCAGTCCTGATATCGAGGAAAGCTGCTCTTGCGACCATGCATGTTCGCTGCGAAGTTTTTTAACCAAGTCTGTATTTATCATTTGGTCCATTTCTCGTTCCCATTGATGAATAGTGGAGACTAATCATCAACAGAAATGTTCAGTTTTGCTACGACAGTAGTACGCCAAAGTTACGACAGAAACCCGTCAAGCAGCTTAAAAGTCCACTTATAAGGCCAATAGCCTTATACAATCATTATCAGGTTGGCTTGTTAATTTATTATCAGGCCAGCCGTATACAAACCTAACTGACGGAAATTTAACATTCCCGTGATTTTCACAGTAATTCATCCTGCCCCATCGGTTATAGAGGGATGAGTTAGTCATGTGTTTACTAACCATGCGGAAATCAAAAAACATATTAATGACACTAGCACACCGACAAATGGAATTTTGAACCAATATTTTTTTGCCAAAGTTAAATATGAGATACCAACTGCCACTGGCAACACTGAAAACCATATAGAATTTTCGATTATTTCAAAATGATTGCCCGCTAATGGAATGTAAGTAGCTGCCAACAGCATGGCCCCTAAGCTATGACTAGCATTGAAGCCTACCCAAGCACGCCACATAGTTGTTTCTTTTGTTAGCTTTGGCGAAGTGCTATCCATTGCTGAAATCACGGAAGTATCATATGGGTTAAACTTGTCCGTGAAAAATGTATAGACCAAATGGATAGCCCCAAGCACACCGATTATCGAAACTCCAATTATCATCAAAACTTGTTCCATAATTCCTCACCTGTCCGACAACTAACGCCGTGATGCTGAGCCGCCGAACCAAAGCAACGCGGAGCGTAGGTAGTCCCGCTTCATCGCCTATTTACACGGAGGTCAATCCATACCTACATATTTTGGTTGCGATTGAATGCGATTTATCCATTGCGTGATGGCTGGATACCTACCTAAATCAAAACCACCTTCGCCCGCAACATGAGTATAACCGTACAACGAGATATCTGCCGTACTTAACCGTTCACCCGTGAGATAGGGTGTTTGCTGCAGCTGCTGCTCCATAACATAAAGAGCTTTATGGCCACCTTCCTGTTTGGATTCAAATTCTGCTCTGCGGTCGTCGGGTAAACCCAGATACTTCGCTATAAACCTTGCTACCGCTATATACGGTTCATGGCTGTACTGTTCAAAAAACTGCCACTGCTGAATTTTACCGTACTCATAAGGATTGCTTGATAGGAGTCCTGTGTCCGTGGCTAAATAATTCAGGATTGCATTTGACTCAGATATATAGCGACCATCCTCTAACTCTAGAACAGGAATTTTAGCGTTCGGATTTTTCTCAACAAATTCTGCTGTGCGTGTTTCGCCATTAAGAATATCTATATGAATCCATTCATGTTCGATATCAAGTAAAGAAGCGAGTAATTTTATTTTGTAACAGTTTCCCGACTGAATATCACCATAGACCCTCACTGAATCCTCCTTTAGCTGTAACGCCACGCTCTGCCGCATGCAACCCAAAGTACCTTTTTCGCGAAAAATGGCGGAGCCATGCAAAAAGGTGCTGAAGCTTGGTGTCAGCGGTAACGCCTTATAAGAAATTTTTCTGCCACTCTGATCTTCTGATCCTGAATAACACGTGCTCACTTTGAGGGTGTGATGCTTCAATATCAGGATGCATGAAATTTTGATGACTGTCGTGCATACCAATATTTTGCATAACTGATTTAGAGCGCTCATTGGCGAGAGTTGTAAATGAGACGACCTCATTTAGATTTAGCTGAGTGAATGCAAATTTTAAGGCTTCTTTGGCTGCTTCAGTTGCATAACCCTTACCCCAGTGTTGCTTTGACAATCGCCAGCCGATTTCTATACAAGGTGAAAACGGCATTTTGTCTGTTGGGGAATGCAATCCAACAAATCCAATGAACTTATACTGGTTAGGTATTTCAACCGCCCAAAAGCCCCAACCACGCTCATTTATAAGGGCTAAAATCTTTTCCCCCATTTTATAGCTTTCATCTTTAGTCTGGAGCTTTGGAAAATACTCCATTACCTCTTTATCACTACACATTTCAGAAAAAGGAAGAAAGTCATCCTCTGTCCACTGGCGAAGCAGTAATCTATCCGTTTTCAACATTCTTCGACTATGCCTTATAACGCCGTCAACACAGGCCAAGCGAAGCGAGGTCCGACCCCTGCCGTAGCAGGGGTTAAGTACTTGGCCTTGTTATACAGCAGTTTCATTGCAAAATTTGTCAACGACGCTGTTAAATGAATTGAATGACAAATCAGCCTCCTTGACCGACCCGAATCCGTAACCTGCGTGGCCAAACTCGACACCTGCACGATGAGATGCGCTTTGATCGCTTGCTGTATCGCCTATATAAATTGACCTACCTAATCCATGGCTATCAATTAACTCCGCAATCATCTGAGACTTAGGGTGACCGGAGTTACCGTGGCAATCAAAGCCAGAAAATAGATGGCCGGTTTGTGAGTGCCTGAAAAATTCCTTTAGGTACCATGTTTGACAGTTGCTTACTAGAAACAAACGATACTCGCTCGAAAGCTTCTGAAGCCCTTCACGGACGCCCTTGTAGAGTGTGCCTCCGTTCGCGATGATTGCATCTCTTTCACCTGATTCGATCTTTGGACCGAGCTTCTCGATAACCTCCGGAGGAAGTGAGCCAAATAAACTTGATATGCATTCTCCGAAGGGCATTCCCGAAACCTGCCTAATGTCATCTGCTGAAATCTTCCGGCTCTCTATTTCCATTCCCTTTAGCGCAATGTTCCATCCATTTGCACACGAGTCCGATGCATCCCAAAGAGTGCCATCGAGGTCAAATATTATCGATTCGTAGTCGGTCATTGTACTGCTGCATAACGCCGCCATAAAAGGCCGACTGGAGCGCAGCGTAAGGAGCTCCAGCGGAACGAAGTGAAGCGATTTTTGATGACTTTGTTATGCATTTTTTCTCAAAGGCTACGAGCCTTTTGCCATAGTCCAGACTTATCTATCTCTTTATACCACGCACGGAATCGTGAACGATATTCTTGAAAGGGCTCGGATAGCTCAGCACGCGGATCTTCACTGAGCGCATAAGCCATGCCTTCCATAAACCACTGCGGACCGCGCCAAACCTTTACCATACCTAAACGTTCATTTTGAAGGTGGTGAATTATTTCGTGACGAACGTAATATTCTTTCCATGCACGAGGGCTAATCACAATACCAAATTTACCTATTGTAGCTGCCGACCGCTTGCCCAAACCAAATGACTGAAAGCATGATTTTGAGCTACAAAATATAATTCGTGGGTTACTCTCTATAGTTCCTACGTTCACATTAACAAAATCCAATCCATCCTTGTAAAGCCTCAGGGCCTCATCATGTCTCGATATTTTTTCTATACAAATATTATTACTACATGAAATGCCTAACAGCTCTGGCGCAACAACACGTACAGGTTTTACAAAGGCCCAGACAGCAACAGGAGTAAATAGCAATATAATCAGAAATATGCGCTTTAGCACCTTACTCTCCTTGATGCATAACGCTTTGCTTTGGGGCACCTGGGACATAGCGAAGCGACGTATAAGCTGTCCCAGCCACGCAGTGGCGAACATGGCACTTGTTATCGATTTTTATCACTTTGATGCCGCAACATACCATTCTTAATAATAGGAAGATAAGCTGCTATATTAACACTAATTAAGAGCACCAATATCGCAATCGCCAATGCGCTGCTCTGACCTATTTTAAATTGACTCCACAAATAATGAGGTAAGAATTCACCTTCATAAACGTTTTCTCCGGCAAGAGATAGAAAGTGCTTTTCTATATCAGTTAATGGACATTGAAACCCATACAACGTAATAGAAATTCCATATAATAGACAGCTTAATTGGATTACCGCAGAAAATTTATTCCTACGCGCAACAAACCCACCAAGTATTACCCAAATTACAAACGCTATATGGATAATAACAACGATATTCGCTAGCAATTTATACATGTTCGCTAATTTTATGCGTAACGCCTTTGTAAGCGACGCAAGAGGCGCCCCACTTGGCAAACTTGTATGCGACTTACTTGAATCCTCTCTGAATAATACAACCGATGTGGGGAGACGGATTGGATACAATGATCTGCTCCCCAGTTGTTTTCCGAATTACATATCCGTCAAACACCCTTTCTGGGCCACCTTGCAAGTTTCCATAGACTTTAATTGCTTCACCCACAGAAACTTTCAGCGTCTTATTGTCTTCCAGCTTGGCACTTACCAGGATCTCCCCAGTACTGTCTTCAAGAGTAAATCCCCTGTCATTTATTTTCGTAATCGTTCCTTCAATCGCGGTGACAGGTGGCAACACCAAATTCTTTATGCTGGTAGTTCCAGCACAGCCGCTGACCAACATTACAACAGCAACAAAGAAAGTAAACAAATAGCATTTCATTCAGATTTCTCCCTTTTGTAAATTTTAACTCCAATAAAAAACGCGCCGAATCGTGACGAACTCGCTCTCGCATAACACCAAGTTCAGTGGTGACCGGAATGGAGTGCTGGCTTGCGCGATAAAATGCGCTCAGCGCATTGCGCAAGAAAGCGCGGAGTGTAGGGCATCCACTGCAACGTCTGGTTATGTGTGCCCTCTCAGTTTACTCGGCTTTTTCCAAATAGCGACAGTACTAATGCAGCGGTAAGCAGCCCAATACCTGCAGATAACATTTGCCATGGGGGCGAAGCGCTAGTGACCTGCGAAACATGATGTGTAGCAATTGCCGATGGAAGATACTCGATAATACCAACTGTAGCGATCGCGTAAGTAGCCCACCTGGCACCCGTGCGATACGGGATAAGTAGGAGATAGAGAATGGCCACACTTGAAGCTAGAAAGCCAGCTGCCTCTGTTCTCATCATGCCGATATAGAGAATTCTTTGATTCTCGGTAAGCTCCCTCCAGCTCATCTGGATAATGTCGGAGTGATACGGCATAAATTCGTCACTGAACTGGTAGATCGCACCGATTGCTAACATAGCAATAGCATTTAGAAGGTATATTAAAAACGCAATTTTTTGACAGATGCTCATTAGTGCAATTTTCACATAACAGTCCATTTATGAGGCCAAAGGCCTCATAAAATCATTATCAGGCTGGCTTTGTTAATTTATTATCAGGCCAACCTCATACGAGACTATTTATCTTCATCATAATATTCCCGAGATTATCACAGCAGTCATCCTGCCCGCTGGCAGTTAACAGCTTGCCGTTATTGGAGCATATTATAATAGGCTGGCAGCAGTAATACACACCCACAATGGTCTGCCTTCCTTCGCTTACGCCACACTTAAATCACCGAACAAATCCCCACATCACCCGCCTGGCTCATAGCGCTCAGGTCGAATTCATTCGGCAGTACTCGGCTGAGTCATCGCTTCAGCTATAGCAAATACCGCTTCCAGCTCTGAGCAGTATTGCGCTTTCATAATGGCGGCGCGCTGCTGCTTTTCGTGTTTTTCAGTCATGGCAAGGGCTAGGGCCAGCGGTGGTGGTACATTTCGAAAAAGGCATTGCAGGGTATCGGCAAGCACCACCCCTTCAGTGTACTTACCCGGCTCTTTACGTGCCGCCAACAACATCTGCTTTTGCCCATCGGTAAGGTCTTTAAATCGGGAAATTTGTTCGATTTCCTCCTTCGGGCACACCATGGCAATCCACCACTCAAACATACTGAGGAGTTTTTTGGCGGTATCGGGGAAGTCCTCCAAGTTTTGGGTGGCCAGCCATAGCCAGGCCCCTAGTTTGCGCCACATTTTGACGATTTTGACCAGGAAGATGGCCAGCAGGGGGTTAGTAGTAATCAGGTGGGCCTCGTCACCCAGCACAAAGGTTGGGCGGTGGGCATACTGTTCGCGCTCCACCACACCGTTAATTTGATTCATTAAACCCATAAAACCAAGAGCCAGTTGGTCTTCATAGCCTTCGTTAGCCAGCAGCCCCATTTCTAATATGGTGACATCAGCCTCTGGCCAGGCCTTGCCGGGGCGATTAAAGAAGTGTCCGGCTGTACCGGAACAGTACAGTGCCATGGCATCGGCCATATCTTTGGCGCGCTCCCGCCGTTTCGGGGTACTGTCCTTCTCTAGTGCTATTTGATTCAGCGCCCCCACCACGTCTTCGGTTAGGACGATCTCACTGCAGTCGGACGCCAATTTATCTTGTGTAGCTTTTATGATTGCCCGGCGTATGGTGAGGCGATCTGCCCGCGACATTAATGCCTCTTCCTTGCTATCGCCCCCCGTAATCATGATGCGGGCCTTGAGCTCCATCTCACCGAGCAGGTCGCGCTCCTCGTCGTCATCGTCATTATCCGAAGCATCCAGTGACGCATCGATATCGGCCAAGCGTTGTTTATCGGCTTCCCGCTTGAGCATGTCATAGGCGTCCGCAAAGGGTGGCAGACTCACATCGGCTTTGGGATGCAGCGTTACCTGGTTAACACTCAAACCAAAATACTGGCAATACTCGCCATATAATTTGAATGAACCCCCTTTCTCAATGACATATATTCTCGCGCCATAAATGGCAGCGACCTGCATCAGAATGTACACCATCAACGCTGACTTACCCGAACCTGGGGGGCCGAGCACCAGACCAAACGCATTTTTGGCCCGGTCAGCTTTATTCAATGGATCAAAGGTCAGCGGCTCACCGCCGCGGTTAAAGAAGGTCAGGCCAGGGTTGCCAGTGCCTTTGCTGCGTCCGTAAAAGGGCAATAGATTGGCCAAGTCGCTGGAAAACACCAAGCGGCTTTTGCGACATAGTTTGTCCCGGGCGGGCTCGTAGTTCATCGGCAACTGGTGGATATAGGTATCCAACGGCAGTAACTCGTCTTTTTCCCGAATTGGGTGCAAACCATTGGCCAAGAGCAGTGCATTGACTTCATTGCAGCGGCGCTGCAAATGAGCCAGGTCATGACCTCGGGTGAACAGGGTAATGGCAGTGGGTAATAAATAATCCCCGTGCGACATCCAGGCCAGCGCCTCTTTGGCATCCTGTTCTGCCGCCATGGCTTCGGCGGTCTCCCCTTTCGCAGCATTGAGCACCTGGACGATATGATTCTCGACCTTGTCCTGCGGCATCACGGTGATGGTGATACCTAATACACACCCCTCGGGTAATTTATCAAACAAGGCGTATAGATTATCGCCAATACGTCGCTCCCCGGTAAAATGCCCTGGCAAGGGCTTACGCCGTAGCGCATCGACTGTAATAGCCCGATGCGGCATACCGTCAAACCACCATACGCCATGTTTACCATCAGACTCAGGCTGGGATAAAAAAAGCAGTTGGGATAGATCGTGACCAAAACATCGCTGACTGGGCTCAGGTAAGGCGGCCAACGCTGTTAAGGTATCCAGATCGCCTCCGGTTAGATCAGCTTTAGGGTTAAACCAACGCAATAACCAGGCATACAAGTCGTGGTCGCTGCAACGCCGAATACCTATGCCCGCAGCCTGCATCTGCGTTACAAACCGTTCAGACACCTGGTTAATATCGGTCACCGGATCAATCGTGTAACCGTCGTGTTGTGCGCGCCGTCGATAGAGAAATACCCGTACCCGCCGCTCCTTGCCTCGCCAGTATCCCCCTGTAACTGTCGTGTCTTCAAACAGCCCCGCTTCATGGGTTACGCGCTTTAAATGCTGCTGCATGCGTGTCACAAAATGGCCCGTTAGGCGCTGATATTCAGGCGCTGTCTGGCTGTTGTTTTCCTGCGCGTAATGCCTTAACAATTCTGCCTGTTCCGATAGGGACGCCTCGTCGGAGACAAAACATTGCAACACGAAGGGATTATCATGGGCGGGGATGGTGTGGTTAATACAGGTTTGAATATTGGCCTGCACTTCTGCGAGGAAGCTCTCTGAGCGCGCCTCTGTGGAAACACCCGTCACTTCAAACATCGCTGCGGCACTGTAGCCGTCTTCCAACGTGAAAGTTTCGCTCGCCTCTTCATAGTCCACCCAAGGCAACCAATCCGACAGGGACGCTGGCCGGCGATAGCGCCGGTCAACATCACGTTCCGTCACCGTGTCTTTAGTGAAATCCTTCATCATGTCCTATTCCCAACCCTGAAACTCGCCGGGGGCCGCAATATGCTCCTGGGTATATAAACGAAAAAACGTCGAATAGCCCGGCACAGGGAGACCAGCTTCTGTTAGGTGGGGAAATACATACATCACCAACGTAGGGTTGGGTAGCCACTGAAATATGGTGTCTTGATCGGTGGAAGTTTCACTTAGCGGCCGCTCTGGTACGTCCAATAGAATAGCGCCGGAGTGATGAAACTTATTATCATGAATGGTTTTCATGGTCGGCATGTCGTCATCGAACAGCTTGTTTTTAGAGCTGGCGCACCCGGCCACAATGCTAAGGCTAATCCAAGCCAGTGTGAGTGTGCGAAGTATCCTGCGCATAACGTACTCTCCGTATGATCGAACTCTTATCCAGGGGCAGGCTACGATCCAGATGCACCGACACTGCAACTCCCGGGCGTACGACTACCGCATCAAAACTTTGTTTTTGTCGCGCCAGCAACCATTGGCTGACCTCACGGGTCGCCGACTCCACCGCTTCCCCGGCGGCCAGTTTATTGATATCTCCTGTAATAGTACTGGTGGTCGATCCGGTCAGGCTCGAGGTCTCTCTCTGCTGCTGCGCCTCGGCATAGGCAGAACCCGCCGCTCCAATGGCCGACAATCCAACACGCTGCGTTAAAAACGCGGGAGCGTTGGTCACAAACTTACCCGACACACAGGGCACACCGTTGGGATCAGAAATATACCCTAGCGTCTCCCCTGCGCTGCTGTGGTTAACGATCGAACCGTCCGCAAAAATAAACGTCGCTGACATCAGGCGGGCGCTGACGCAGGATAAATTCCAATCACCAAATCCCAGACCACTGAAAATCATACCCTCCACTTCGGGCAGTTCGTGGCCATTGGCTAACAGATTATCTTTGCCGATATAGATTTTGACCGGATAAGGATCGGGCGTTTGCCCCTCCACCGGGATTCGGCCAATCAGTGCAGTTAACGCCAAACCATCGGTTAAAGTAGCGTCTTTAGGTAAGGTATACACCGGTTCAACTACGACTGTCTGTTGACTGGGCGTTTCAGTAGCTTTCGCCTTTGTGGCACGTGAAGATGACGGAGCGGCTAACAGGCCACTAAAGCGACGACCTTCACCAGATTCCTCGGCAGGCTCTACCCAATCAAGCGAATGGTACCATTCACCCTGGGTGAGTGCCTGATGCTCCGCATTGGGATGATCAAAACCAAACCCCACCGGCAAGCCTTCAGTATTCAAGGGCACTTTTAATGCCTGTTGTTCACTGCGCAACTGCGTTAACTCCCGTTGCACCTTGACCAGGGTTTGTTCCAATGAGGTCAGTGCGGTTTTAGTCGCTGCCAAGTCGGTTTGCGCCTCTTCGTTCGAGCGTTCCAGCGCAGAAAGCTGCTTGCGGTTCTCCAGCACCTGCCCCATGTTATCCTCGGTCGAAGCGTGCAGTGCATCAGCTTTTTTAACGGCTTCGCGCGCGTAGGCCTGCAATGCCTTGATGGTATCCGCCTGGGTGTCGCCATCCTGCCGCTTAACCGTGGGATCAAACCCCGGTACTTGTTGGATGGGGTGATGGCTAGGCGGTTCCTCTGAACACATCACCAAAGACAGAACACCGACAGCTAACGATACACCTCCGATTAACAGTGGGTTGATGCGCTTGTCAGCCACCGCCTGCCTCCTCGAACGCTGTCTGTGGCCCAGCGATAAACCCTAAGCTCTCCACAAACGAACGTTTGGAGACAAGGTATAAGGTGGTGGTGTCACTTTCATCACCACGCGCGCCTAATGTGTAGTGCTGACAGGTAGCAGTGAGCCAATCACCACGTAGTGCTGTTGCTAAATCCACGGTTTGAAGGTCTGATAGCCCACCAAGCACTAACTGTAGCGGATGGTCGGTTGCATTCCGTAGTTTGACCGCCGTCAGTGTGAGACCGCCGCCCCGCCATGATGCCAAAGGTATCGCCTCGATCTGTTGGCCGCGCACTAGGGGAATCGAGCTAATTTCAAGGTCTATCCGCTCTATTTTTGGATCGGCTTCCGCCAACCTTTCAGGAGCGTACAACTGCTGCGCTGCGTAACGGGTCAGCCTCACCCGCCAATCAATCGATGACTGCATCGACGATTGCGCTTTGGCCCGATTGTGTACACTGGCTGCTGTTATCACAATCAGCTCATCACTGACCGACGCGGAGTCATCTGCGAATACATCTAGCAGATAGATTTGCTGGTCAGCCATCCCCTGTACTCGAATACGTGTTTTCGGGAATGTGTTCAGAGCCCGGACGTACAACACACCACTGACAGCGATCATAGTCACTTTGTTTTTGAGGGTATCTGGCAACCAGTAGCGGATATCATCCGGAAAGTGAATGATGCGCTCCCGGTTGAGCTGAATGTGAACGGGAATCGGGCGTTTTTCCCATAGTACACGTTCTGGTGAGGCAATCTCCTCAGCAACCCCCAAGCAAGAGAGCAGCAAACATAGCGTCAGTAGCGCGAATCGCTCGCCGCGAGGGAATCCTAATAGCCGTATCATTGCGCTACCTCTGGGCGCAAAAAAGGCAGCGCAATATCATCGTCGGTCAGCAACACGGGGCGCATCGTTTCATCGCAATCCAATGCCAAGCCCCAGGGGTTGATTTCCTTATCCACGTCATAGCGCACAACGCGTATGGGGTAACGCAACAAAACGTTTTTTACCGGGTGCCCACCAATGGATTCCGCCACATTGAGATCCAACCAGGTTCTCCACACATCGGCACTTTCTATCATCACACGTTGCCGCGTATAAGATTGCCCGAGAATTTCCTGGACTGTGCGCACACGTTGACGCAATTCGCCAAGCCGCTGTTTCTCATTCATGTCAGCCTGTAGTGCTGTTCGGCAAGGAGGAGTTAAAAAACCCTGCAATTGGTAAATCTGCTGCGGGTAGTCTTTTTCTCCATCCTCCGGCCAGCGATTCAACTGCTGAAAAATGTAATAAGCAAAGGTGTACACCAGCGGCGCGGGCACCTCATCAAAATGCGTGACCAAGCCTTGGGTAAGATCGGGCGGAATATATAAACGTCGCGTTTCCTGCAACACGCCGTTGCGCCACCACAACCCCGCAATCACCAGAGCCAAGCACACAATGACAATACGCAGTGATCGAATATGCTCTGTAGTAGCCAGCAATCGATTTCGAGCCTGATTATTGCGCAAGAACTGTAGTGACTTCATGGTTTCCATGCCCTGCCGACATCCCACACATGACTGTGACGAATAAAGGACGGGCGAATGACGCGCCTATCCTCTAACCATAAACGCAGCCTCAATTGATAAAACCCCAATGGTCGACCACGCTTCAGTTTTTGGAGCAACGTTGCTCCGACAACCACCCAGGCGATGATCAGCAATAACCCGATACCTACGCCCATCATCAGATAGCCGATTAAACCGCAGATAACGACACTGACAGGCACGAGGGTTGCGCCACCTGAAATAACCAACATCATTAATTCTGATAGCGAGCAACCCCTGAATATTGAGGGTTCCGCGTTCAGGCGCAACGGCAGCAACTCATTGCGTTTGTTTGTCATCTGCAATCCCTAGATACAGCCCCTAGATAATGCCAACGGCTTCATTGAGGAAGAAAGAGACAATGGCCAGTAATGCACCGGCGATTACCGCCGTTAACCCTACTGATCCCCAGTCCGGATCATTGGAACTGCGCGCCTCGTTAAACTTGGATAACAAAATCCAACCGACCCACAGAAAACCAGCTCCGGAAATAGCCAGAGCTATATAATCAACCGCATCGCCTGTCCAGCCCTCCATAAACGCCAGGTAGTTGCCGTTCGGTGCACCGCTTGACGGGTTCACCGGCGTCGGTAACTGCGCCTGCGCCATCATCGGTAACAACCACAGAAATGTTGCGCAACCGTAGAGACGCGACTTAATTGAGTTTCTTATTACACGATCCCGTTGACCGCCCTTGCGAATACTGTTTAACAATGCCATCGTTTATGCCTCGGTTGAGAAAAGCTCTTCAGATCTATTGCAGTAAAAATCCGAGAACGAGCGTGAGTAAAATAGCGCGGGTTATTCGAGTGAGCAGATCGTAGAAATCAATCTTGCCCTGCGACCAAGATCGCCATTGCGCCAGCATCAGCCAAGCCACCCACAGATAAAGCACCGAAAAAACAATCAGTAGAATCGTGAGACTGAAACTGCTCATCGGAACCCCAGCAGTCGCACCGATAAACGCAGCCTCTTGAGCAACTGACACCGCCACTAGCGATACACTCCGTGAATGAGAGGTAGATCTCTTGGTTCACGTCGACGTTCATTCAATGCATCAAACAAACCTTGCTGAACTTCTTTCAAATCCTTTCGTAAAGTGGAATAGTAGAATTGTCGGCGCCTGTTCTCGCTTGCTGCGTGCTCGGCCGCATCAACAAGTTTCGTAACCACAACCAACTCATCGTGCAAACGCCGGATCAATTCGCGCTCTTGATCCGTCATCGCGTTAGCCGATGAAGTCATCGAGATGATTAGTATTAAGTAGACGAGAGCACTGTAAGAACGCATAAATTAACCCTTCTAGTTGGGTTAATCTTCATGCAGGTGGGAGATGAAATCGATGGATAAGGGTACGGATAGTAATGAACGCTTTTGTCTGTGCGTAGTTAGTCTTCAACTATCAACATAGTTGTGTTGAGACTAACGATTCATCATGTGTGCTTATATTTCTAAATGTATTGCTTTTGGATAGATCTAACACTCATAAAATCCTGAGTGCTCCTCAAAGCTGGCTGCCCAAATCACACCTTGAACCAGAATTCAACTTCATCCGTCTCCACTTCAAAATGTGCAGAATGCTCCACATTAGCAGGGACGTGGTACCACTCACCAACGCCTATCCTTAGGGTTTCGCCAGATAAGGTTAACGTCAATTCGCCTTTGGTGATTATGCCGTGATTATCCGTATCATGGGTATGGGTTGGGATAGATGTTCCTGCGGGATAAGAAGCAAATAATACATCGCAGTCTTTAGCCTCCAACCGATGCGCATCAAACCGGCCATCGTATAACGGTAGTTTTTTGATTTTATCAGGATAGCTTCCTGGCATATTAGACCTCGTGCTAAAGTTGTGTGAACTATAAATGAACTCTGCTTGTAAGATATTTTAGGCGGCATTGCTAAGCATTCGAAAGGTCAGGCTGATCCGCGGGGTGGTCACCGTTTTTGTAGGGGGCAAACGATGTAACCAATGCGTTTGCGTTACATCTTTCATGACCAGCAGACTCCCGTGTTGCAAAAACTTCGAGACAGTATCCTTGGTACGCTTATGCTTGAATGCGAATTTTCGTTCCGCCCCAAAACTGAGAGAGCCAATCGCGCCGTTGGGCTTTAAGTCTTTTTCGGCATCACTGTGCCAAGCCATGCCTTCACTACCATCATGGTAGAGGTTTAGTAAACAGGCATTATACGTCTCTCCGCTCGCACTCTGGATCATGTCTTTTAACTCCAAAAGCACAGGAGTCCACGGCAATGCCGTCTTGGTGGTGTTTGAATAGGTGTAGGATGCTGGCCGATCAGCATGCCAGGCTACCTTGCGCTTAGTAATAATGCGCTTGCCATAAATAACCGCTTCATCATGTTGCCACGGGATTTCATTCATTAAGCAGTCAAAATAGTGATCGGCTTCCTTACGTGACATGATTGAGCCATAGTAATTGACCGTACCTTCGTAGGGCAGCAGATTGGCTGGTTTATTTTCCAGTTGCTCGAATAGATCCATGCTATCTCTGTAGGTTATTTTGCATCGTGAAAAATCAAACCCAGGGTTTGACGAGTTCCCTGCGTGACTTCACTCACCCCATGGCGCATTGGGTTACGTCGCCAACCTCGCGCCCCTTTCACAGGGCGATTCCGCACAGGAATAATCACGGCCGAGCCTTGATCGAGTGGAATGACGATTGGACGGGACTGCATCCGAGGCCGTTGTTCAACGAGGACTAATTCGCCACCACTGTATTCCTGACGATCACTCAGTTGGATGATCACCTGGAGCGGGAAATGAATCTCACCGTAAAGGTCCTGATGGAGGCAGTTATAGTCGCTTTCTCCATAACGTAGTAATAGCGGCGTCGGTCTCAACTGATTGGCACGATGACATCGCTCCAATAGCAGGTCTAAGGTTTTCGGCCAATGCTCATCGCTACCCAGATGACGAGACCAATCATTAGCGATGGCAGCGAGATGCGGATAAAAGGATGAGCGCAATTGAGCGATGATATCCGGTAACGGATAATCGAAATACTTGTACTCACCACGTCCAAAATTATAACGAGCCATATTGATCGTCGAGCGGAAACGGGTATCGGCGGCTGTGTACAGGTCTGCAATATGTCGGCATTCTTTGCGGCTCAATAAACCGGGGATGCAGGCATAACCTTGCGTATCCAAGGTTGCGTGTATGGCCGTCCAATCGAGGGAGTCTATAGGCTCTACCCGCATCATGATTTTGACCGCTTACCGCGCTCAGTATCCAGCAGCGTCCGCTTGCGTTCCAGTCCCCACCGATACCCCCCAAGACCACCATCGCCCCGCAAGACCCTGTGGCAAGGTACCAGGACAGCGATGCGGTTTTTACCACAGGCGGAAGCGGCTGCACGCACGGCGCGTGGCTTGTCGATGGCCTCGGCGACTTCGCTATAACTGAGTACATCACCTTCGGGAATGCTTAAAAGAAACTGCCACACCTTGATTTGAAACGCGGTACCTCGAAGGTCGAGGGGAATATCCGGGCGCGGCGCCCCTTGGCTCAAGTGATTGTCCAGTGCCATCATCCATGCATCCAGCGGTTCTCCACCATTATCGGATGCCTGTGACAAGCTGGCTTTGGGAAACTCTACCTGTAGCTGATCAAGTAATGAAGACTCACTGTCGCCAAACATAACAAAACACACCCCTTTATCGGTGGCGGCCATCATCAACGCACCCAGGTCGGTATCCCGGCAGGCAAAGGTGATGATTTCACCACTGCCACCATCGCGGTAGGCTTTGGGGCTCATGCCGATTTGGCGGGCAGCATTTTCGTAAAACCGGCTGGGAGCACCGTATCCGGCTTCGAAGATTGCACCGGTAATATCATCGCCGGTTTTAAGCAGGTTTTTGAGGGTATTCAACCTCGCCGCATCCTGAAACGCTTTAGGGGAGATACCAAAAACGGCTTTAAAGGTGCGTTGCAAATAGCTTGGCGATACGCCTTGCCGGTCAGCAAGTGTTTTGAGCGGCAGTTTTTCCTCCGCATGAGCAAGTATATATCGCGCCAACTCGATCAAATGAGCAGTGCCATAATGTGGATCGTCAGGCTTACAACGTTTACAGGCTCGGAAACCGGCATGAACTGCCTCATCGGGTGATGTGAAAAGGCGAATGTTTTTTCGAAGCGGCGTGCGTGCCGAACAGCTGGGGCGGCAATAGACTCCGGTGGTCAGCACCGCATAGACGAATTGGCCGTCAAGGGATCGGTCCCGCTGGGTGATTCCCGCGTACATCGTTGCTTCGTTTAAGGCGTCTCGTTTCATGATCGCCATATTAGACAGTTTGAGTCAGGTTATGAACTGCATTTCAGGCAACCACTACAGCAGCCGAACAGACATGGCACCATCGACGATCATGGGACTACCAGTCATAAAGCTTGAGCGATCTGATAACAGAAACAGCGCACCCTGTGCGATCTCCTCAGGGGTTCCAAGACGCTTCATCGGGTGCAGGTTTGCGATAAATGGTTCAGCATCCGGATCGTCACCTAGCATGGCGGTTCGGGTTCCACCTGGTAGCAAGGTGTTGATACGGATATTTTCGGCAGCATGTTGACTCGCCAGGGATTGCGCCAGTCCAATCAAGCCAGCTTTCGAGGCGGCGTAGGCACCCATCCCAGGCATACCGCCGTTGGTGTAGCCGACAAAGGAAGAGGTGAACACAAGAGAACCACCCCCCTGCGCTTGCAGCACAGGGATTTGTGCTTTGGCAGCGAAAAAAGCACTGCTTAAATTGGTTTCAATGACGCAGTGCCAGTTCTCAGTCGTCATATCGGGAATAGCACAGTTTTCCCCCATAATGCCCGCATTATTGAAAGCACCGTCTAATCGTCCAAACTCTGCGATGGCTCGTTCAACCAATGCGAACGAATACGCTTCGTCGGTCACATCACCAGCAAGAAACGTGGCCCTTCCTCCGTTTGCACTAATCTCAGTGGTGATCGCTTCCAGTTCATGGCTGCGGCGAGCGCCGAGGATAAGCTGAGCACCTTCACGAGCGAAAAGTAGTGCTGCTGCTTTACCAATACCACTGCTGGCACCCGTGATAATGATGGTTTTGTTTTCCAGTTCCATTTTGGTCTCTCCGGTTAGGGTCACTTGTCGTAGAGACCAGCATACAAACACCTGGGCGAGCAAACCTCCCGTTTTATGCACTGGAATTCAAAATGTTGGCTGGGAGATAGCGTTAGCTTGAGGAAAGGTAGCCGTCAAATACCGAATTCGTCTATTCATCGCGAGGGATTGGAAGCCCATGTTGTTTTAAAAATGATAACTTATCCCAGTAACCTCGTTGAAAGACAATTTTTCCCGCTTGGACATGAAAAAAACCGCAGCCACGCAATCCTAGCGGGTCTTTCCATTCAAGGATAGCCCACTCGCCATCCTCGAAAATGTTTTCAACGATACAAACCATATCGGCCGATGCAAACTCTTCTCGAAACATCGTGCGTATTGCCGCTTTGCCAGAGGCTTCTTTCTCCGCAACCTGATGGTTAATCGCATTTTCCGAGTAGTAACTTGAGATAAGATCAGCGTCAGCCTTGTTGAAGGCCTCTACCCAGTCTTCTACTACGTTTCTTGGTTTCATGGCTCTATTCATCTCGATAAAAGCTTATTTAATTCCGCTTGACTGGGTGCTTTCATAAACTGAGCAAATTCATCATTGATTGTGTGCCAAGCGCATTTTGACTCTGTATTGCAATGTGCGATGGGATGTAACTTCTCATTCGTTTGTAATGTGGCAACAACTAAGGCCAGCCTGCCAGGGACTGTCACGTGATTGTATAAACGAGTTCCACATTTATGTATGGCAGAAACACCTGTCAACGCCCGTAGCGTGAACATGATACTTGCCAAGTGCTTCCTCTCCTTGAACGATTCGAAGATCAGACGCTTGCATAAGCAAGAGGGTTACGAACGCTGCTCCATTCGCCTGGCTACAATATTTGTAGTGACAGGGAACAATAGCTTTCAAATCGCTCTTGATTTCGTAATTTACTTCTCCGCAAAGGCACCACCCTTTGTGAATTTTATGCTCGAGAATCATTAGTTAGCTTCCAATAGCGGGAAGACGAACAAAAAGAAAAATCGGAAAAAAGCAGCTTTAACTTTTCACTGGTTTACATATGTATCATGACTTAACTTTTGACGCCACATGCAACATGTAGTTCACCTTGCCAAGTGGAACGCCTTTCATCCGCATAATGTTGTACGCGGTTACCAAGTGAAAATAGAGATTGGGAACCAGAAAATCATCAAGATACTCGATTCCTGACAGCTCCAAGTATTGCCCGTCAGACAGATCGATTCGCCTTGTTTCTTGCAACGTAACATCTGTCATCTCAACCTTGACCAAATCTTCCCTTGTACTCTTGATAATCTGTTTTGCATGATTCAATGAATCGACTTCAGGAGGCAAGTTATTCATTGCCTGGCCTTCACACCAAAGGGAGAAATTTCTTGGCTGATTGCATGTAAAAGCGATTTGCGTACCAAAGGGCAACATGTCTTCGACAATTTTATACTTCAGTATTGAGTCACCTTCCTCTTTAAAGTGACTCATGGATAGATCTAAGATATGTGATAAAGTATCCATTCTTGAAAGAAACATATTTTTGTAGGAAGTCATTTTTTCTGCTGTCATATCGTACTCCAAGCCTTAAATCTGTTCGAGCCTACTAGGTAGCTACCTTGCCTGCTCAAAGAAGGAATATTTTTTGGCTCGACTGTAATGTATATACGGGCCTTCTGGCCCAACACCTTCTTCTTGGGCCTGAAACCCTAGTCGCTCATAGAAACGGCAGGCCTGTGTGTTAGCTTTAATACACTTCAAAGACATAGGCAAGCCAAACTGACGGATACTTTCTGTTACGAGCATTTTCCCAATACCTGCTCTTTGAAATTTGGGCAGGACAAATAAATGGTGGAGAAAATTATCTGGTTTCCACATCGAAACAAACCCAGCCACTTCTTCGCCTATGCGGGCAACTAAGACTTCTTCACCATCAATCACAGCCATGAATTCATCCATGGTATAGAGCTGGTTTGGAAAGCTTCCATTTGCGTCTCGTGACCGATTGAATATGTCGCATAGCGCACTCAGGTAGTTATTGGTTCCGGGTTCTATCTTCATCTATATATACGCACTGTTACACGAGTAAATTGGATCTAATTTAAGATAAGTATCTCAAGATGACGCGCAAAATAGCTCCCCGGTTGACCTTATTTAGCGTTACATTACAAAAAGACATATTTTGTTTTTATCCAAGTCCCGCACGTAAGCAGAATGGCGGCCAGACCTCTCTCCAGGCTCTCCTTCACTAGTGCCGCCCAAAGCCAGTGCTTTATTATACAAGCGATCTACGTCTTCCGGAGAGTCTAAATTTAGCCCTAGCATTGTACCGTTTCCGTTGGTTGCCAATTCACCGTCAAATGGCTCTGCTACTGCAAACATAAAGTCTTCATTAGCCCATAGTGTCATCCGGCCCTCAGAGTAAACTTTATTGACGCCACAGTCCTGAAAGAACGAATCATAGAAGTCAATGGCTTGCTTCATATCGTTCGTGCCAAAAACAAAATAATTCATCTTCATTAATTTCTACTCCTGAATTAATTAGATACGAGCACGCTCGCCAAATAGCGAGCGTTAACAAGTCTGGTGGAGACTATGTTTTTGGCCTCAAATGAAACTGAGTTTTTTATTAGGCGTCACCCCTTACTCAGTAACCGAGCGGCACAAGAACTTGAGGCTCTCTCGGACGTTGTAACAAATTTGAAATCTTCGCGTCATATTCAACGCGGTAAGGCTTCATCTGATTCTCTAGGAACGCCTCAACACTCGGCTCTGCTCATCTATCATAAAGCGTAAAAAGATTTTTGTCTTGCGCATCTCGATGCAAATAACAGGAGACAAAGGCCTCTTCTTTGGACATCGCTTCCACGACTTCCTGAAACGCTAGCCGCCACTTCTCAACGCGTTCGGGTTTGACATACAGTTTGACGTAGAATACTAAGTGGTCATCGGTCAAGGTGAGTCCAAAAATCAATGACGGCCGAGGAATTCTTACGCGACGCTTAGCAGCTTGTGTATAAAACCTTCGATTTCATGAGAATAGGTTTATTCGTGCTGAAGAACATTGATTAGTTTTCCAAATGGATCACGAATATAAAACCTGCGAACACCCCATGGCTCCGACACTGGACCGTATTCAATTTGAATGTTTTTAGCGTTAACCCTTTGTAAGACTGTATCAAGATCATCCACTTCTATGGATAAATCAGGCACAGGAGTCCCTGAACCACCCTCGGATGCCACACTAATCTGTGTGGCCATTTCTTCGCCTGAGCTATAGGTTTTTATCCACCCGTGATCCATAACAAGCTCAAGACCGAATATAGACTCATAGAATATTCTGGCATCACTTGGGTTAGATGCTGCGATGTTTGCAACAATTCGTTTTACTATCATAGTTCGATCCTTAGATTCAGTGCCTCTGAGCTCGTGTGGCGAGCATGTTTACCCACTACCTAGGCAACAGACTACTTCTCACTGACTCTCCTGAGCAATTCAATTGATGCCTCGACTTCCGCCTTCCTTACCGCGACACTTTCAATGTTGCAACCAATCGGAATACCCTTTTCATCAGCAAAGTTCTTTAACTCATACCAGCTTTGTTCAGAGTAGTCGACAGACCGCTGGAGAATGTCATCCGAGTGTAATAAGTCGTTCTCTAGCCACCGGGGAATACTGATACCTAACCACTTCATAAAGTGAAGCGTTTTCTCTGAACCGCAGGGTGTTAAGGTGAAGATTATTGGTACCAGGGGAATGTCGTTTTCTTTACCGTAGTAATAGTAATCCGATAGGAAATCCTTGGCGGCATTGACGTCATAAACGCCCTGAGAAACAAAGAACGAACAGCCTTCCGACATTTTGTTGAACACCTTTATGTGCTCGTTTGCTTTGCGCTTATGTCTCTCAGGAATAGTTACACCACCTAAAACAATATCGCTATTACGCTCTCTCCTCAGTCCATAGGCATCAGCTACTGACATCGTCGTTTCTTGGGAGGCCGATGACGCACCGACAAAAACGGTCAGCTCTTTCTCAGGCGATAAATGCGCAAGAAACTGAGATAGCTCTGCGCGACGATATTTCCCTACTGAACGGTAGATGATCTTAGGCACTGACAGAGAAGACAGGTACTCTCGGCCATACCTGAATGAATCCGTCGTCTCAATAAAGGGGAAAGGCCGCTCTTCACTCGTTCTTGATACCTCATCCTGGATGTCATAAAGAATTAGACCATCTATATCACTCCCCTTGAGCCTTTGAATTTGACGGGTGGCAATTTCTATAATTTTCTCAGGGTCCGTACCCTTTTTAGGAGGAACCAACCCATACAACACAATCCCGCTTTCTCGATTTCTAATTTTATCAGTCAACATTACACTACATAGACCTTCTCAATTGTGGACGGGGATATAACACCCCTTTGGCATTGATACAACGACCGGTGGAGCAATCATTCTGACGAACAGAATAGATACCAATATCAAGCATCGACTACACGCCAACTACTAGGATGGTGCTTTATCTACATCTCAATTTAAAGTACGACAGCGCAAAAGCTGCCCAAAACATAACAAGTATCCAACAGATTCATGTTAGCCGCCTGCTATGTGGCTTTTTATATCTAGGTACATAGTTCGCAGACTCTCGAGATAAAATGTACCACCCACAATTAATATATAAACTTGGTACGTCGGCCAAAACGTACAAGCTGGAACCAAAGTCGATGCTACTCACTGCCTCCAGAAGCAATTTTGTTCCAATCCCTTTATACCTATAATTCGGCACCACATAGAGAGTATTTACCCATAAGCCCATACCGGTTTTATCGGGTTTTTCGGCCCGGGTAAATGATAGACCACCAATTACTCCTTCTTCATCTTGAGCCAGAATAGGTAGCGAAACCTTAATTCCCTCATTTTCTACATTAAATGAATCGATTTCTCCCCACTCAGAAACTACCATTTTGCGGTAATCTTCGAGCCCTGCTGCATTATTATTTGTAGATATTTTCATGTGTTCATTTGAGCGCGCGTTTTATCATCATAGCGCCCGAAAAAATGGTGCTGCTTTCGAGCGTACGGCGATGATAGGGAAAACAAACCAGCCACTCTTTTAGTCACTATATTCCCGTATCATTTCTACCACTTGTACAGTATACGATTTATACCACTTGGATCTTCCAATCATCTGAGCCTGCTTGTGTTCGGGATTGTTTTTCCATGCCGTAATGCTATCAAGATTTGGCCAATACGATATGGCGATCTCCTTATTCCCTTCTGTAACCGAGTTGAAATCGATGCATCCGTATTCATTGACCGCTAGCTCTCTCATCCTTTTTGCAACATGAGAATACTCTTGGTCAATTTCTTCTATTTCCGCTGTAAATATGACTGCGAACATCGTTGCTCCTTACTCACCTCTTCCTCAAACGTCAATAACATGGCCTTTTTATCCAGCCCGCCACCAAATCCCACTAGCTCACCATTACCCCCTATTACTCGATGACAAGGCACGACGATTGAAATCGGGTTCAAACCGTTTGCCATGCCAACAGCCCTGGCTTTATTTCTATCGCCTAACTTTATGGCGAGTTCACCATAGGACACGGTCTGTGCGTAAGGAATAGATACTAACTCTTTCCAAACAACAGTTTGGAATGGGGTTCCCTGAAGAATGACGGGTAAGTCAAATGTCGTTCTTTCACCAGCAAAATATTCATTTAGCTGTTGCTTAACCTGATTCATGATTGCGCCTTTGATTGATCTATCCAGCTTATAGATGACCTTCTGGTATTGCGGATTTAATAAATCGGAATCCCACAATATTGCGTGCAAGCCTTGAGAAGAAGTAACGATGGTGAGATTGCCAACCGGAGAATCCAGATTATCAAATACAGCCCCCTCTGGTAGCCCTGAAACACCTCTTAACCTTCTTTTTCTCATCTTATACTCCATAAAAACGCCCCCGATAGGCTCGCTAAGCTTTCCATTGCACGGCTTTGCAATGATAACGAGCAGCAAAGGACACGCAGCAACCACCGACAACCGGATCAAAACTGTTGTGATCGAATAATGCTCCAGTGCAAGTATGACAAAGGCATTTCTCACCACAAATAGGGTGAAGAACGGCATATTTTCTTCATGTGGGAAATCATCAGCCTTGCGAATCATTGATTCAAACTCAGGAAACCAACAACCGTTTACACAACGACAGCCCACAATGGATCGACAGTGACATACCTGAATGGCACTGAGACCAGTATACAAACACCCATGCGAGCAAACCTCCCGTTTTGCGCACCGGAATTCAAACAGTTGTTTGTGGAGGTAATAATATTGCACGAACCTATAAAATCATGTGAAAATCGAGAGATCTAGCTGGGTTTAATTAGTCAGGTACCACCTTCGATTAACTTGACAATTTCAAAGCCAATCTTAGGACTTACTTATGGAAAAGGTAACAGGAATAGGCGGCCTATTCTTTAGGGCTAAAGACCCTGAGGCGCTCTCCTATTGGTATCACCACTATTTAGGGGTATCACCTGTCCCACAAAGTACAGAGCAACTCCCATGGTTACAGGAACAGGGTGCAACTGTATTTGCACCCTTTGAAGAAGATACTGAATATTTTGGCAACCTCAATAAATCGTGGATGATCAATTTTAGAGTCGATGATCTCACTGCGATGGTAGCTCAATTAGAAGAGGCGGGCATTAAGGTGGAAATCAGCTCCGATGACAGTCCCATCGGAAAGTTCGCTAGACTGACCGACCCTGAAGGGAACCCAATTGAGCTATGGCAACCTGCACAGTAATAATGCATACCACATACATGCCTTTTTTCGCCGCGAACACCGATGCATTGCCCTCTCGTGTCTGGCATGAAGAAGCCAGAATAGAGGAGTCGTATGAACTGGCTAAAGAAAAACCGTAAAACAATTTTCTATTGGTGCCTTATTCTAGCGGTCGCGCCAGTGTTTTTTGAGATTGTCTTTTTTGCACAAATTATGGGGGCAGAAGTCGCGGTCGGCTTTTTGCTGCTTCTGTTCAGAGAACTAAAAATGAACTGGCAGCTGCGCGTCTATCAGGCGAACCAATTCTGCCAATCATGCTTTAAGATTTTGCAGAATCATCCCATATGTCACACAAAAATTTACCTGTTTCACGTGACAACCAGCATCGGCGCATTTGCAATAACGGGTGTGCTCGCGTATACAGTACTGGCCTGGTACCCAATCGTTATTTTGGGCCATCGTATAATCCATTAAACTGCTATTTGTTCTGTGATTGCACCCCCAATACTTTATTACTGGGGCGCACAAAACGTTGAGAAAATACATCTTATCCTCAACTGGATTGAAACTGACGACTAGAAAGTGATGAATAGAAGGCATTGGTATAAAGCGACTCGAATTATTATCACTATTCCTACAGAGGAATGGTGGGTTTTGATGCGCAATTAGTTTTTCAAACCCGCCCAAGAGGCGGGTTCTATTATCGGCCTCTTGGGTTTTAAGCAAAACCTAAGGAGGCTCAATGAAAAAAGTAGCGATATTTGGAAACGCAGGCGGCGGCAAATCTACACTGGCAAAACGGCTGGCTGAGCGTACTGGCCTACCCTTATATTCCCTAGATAAGATTAAGTATCAAGAAGGAGGTCGAGAAGTTCCCCACGCTGAGTATCTCCATTTCCATTCCAAACTTCTAGCCCAAGACACATGGATTATTGACGGGTTTGGCTGCGTACCATCAGCATGGGAGCGCTTCTCGGTAGCTGATACGCTGATCTATGTTGATTTACCGTTGCCAATCCATGCGTGGTGGGTAACTAAACGGTTTTTAAAAGGGATTTTTATCAATCCAGAGGGGTGGCCGAAAGGCAGCCCTATAATCAAAGGAACGATCAACAGCTATCGGGTTCTGTGGGCATGTCACACCAAGCTGACCCCATCCTATCGACTAATGGCATCTGAGTATGAGCGCTCAAAGAGGGTTTATCACTTAAAGTCCTCACGGGAAATTGCTCAATTTATCGACAGTATTTGGCCCGATACAGAATGAAATTACGTCATTCAAACGACATCTCAAAAAAATTGTGGCGTGCGAGGCTTACGCTAAAGAAGCGCCGTCTATCATTTGAGATTGGAAGCTGAGTTTTATTTTTTAAAAATATTTTTTCAACCGCTCCAATGTAACACGCACTGCCAGTCCCTGAAGAACAGCGAATGGCAGAATCACCCAACTGGGGTTAATGCTGTAGGGCAAACTAATATAGATAACACAGGCAGAAACAAACGCCGGGGTAATGGATTGTCTGGCCAGGTTGAACACATTGCTGCTTTCGCGCCCACCTCCCCAACGGCGCAGATCCCGCTCCACTAACCCATCAACTGCACCCACTATGATCAACGAGAAAAACAAGGGTATTGAAAACAGAATCAGCACCAAACGCACGATAAACGTTTGGGTCACCCACTGGGCCGCCAGCAACTGATCTTGATAACGGGACGTCAATCGGAACAACCAATGACGCAATGCGATGAGACTCGAATGTATTCCAGTACCTCGCCCAACCTTTTCATATGTTGGCCAGGAGATGTTTGCTACGGCTTGCACCGATTGATCGGTCCATCGCGTTATGCGTTGTTTTAGCGAATGCGAATTTTCTATCAGGGTTGGATGCAGGTAAGCCAGGTCGGCCTCAAAAACCGATCGCGCATGCTCAGCTTGCTGGTCCGTCCACCAATAGGCCATTCCGATCCACTCAATCGCTACCGACAATAACCAACTTACCAACAGCCACGTAAGGAGCTGCACCATAGCTGAAATACTGTTGCCAATCAGACCCGGCTCTTTTCGCTTGGGAGGCGCATAGGGTTGCCGTGTGGTCATCTCGGTTCCCGCTGTCAGTTATCGACCCAACGGATGGCCGTGAAAACTCCGCCAGTCAACGACTGAGCTGTAGCCTTGACGCATATACCGCAGCATTTGCCCTAGATCATCGGGGAGTTCTCGGTCATCAGCTTTGGAGGGCATCGGGATACGAATTTTCCACAGCTCACTCCCTTTAAGCAGTACAAATGCCTGGCCCTTTGGTAGCGCCACTATGTCGGCGGCAGAAATCATGGGTACCCGTGTGATACTGATACGGTCCTGATTGTTTGAGGTAAACCCAAAACTGCGATTGTTATCGTCATTGTCAGTAACCCCCGACACCGCCATAATTTCACTGATACTCACCTCGGGCAACTGGCGGGTAAACATTTCACAGGTCGCAATTTCCTTCACTCCCATAATTATCATGGTGCCAATATTCCCCGCGAGTTGTCCGGCCTTGGCTTCACTACCCAATTCGGCAATAGGATCACTCCACGTCTGGGTATACAGGTTCAACGCGTAACCGGCACCACCGCTTTTATTGATTAGGGTTTTAAACTGGGGGCCAATCAGGTCGGAAAATTCGTCACCGTGAATCACAACACTGGGCGGCTGCTTGTTGGTGGATTTTAGGTCCGAACCACTTGTGTCGGCGCCAGCCCCGCCGATGCCGTGTTTATAAATATGCCCGGCTAGGCTGGTAAGATCGCTGAACATGGATGCCCCCACTGCACTGGCTACCTCCGGATCCGTCAACGCATCCAGCCCGACATACACCACTGACTGGGAACGAATCGCATCCTGCCACTCAAGAATCGGACGCTGATCTTCGTGATCATTGCGATCGGGTGCCAAAACCGACGCGATATTGCCCGTCGTGAGCTTCTCCAGAAACGGTTTGACTGCAACGGTAATTTTTTGAAAATACTCGCGATCATAACGAAACGCGGACATTAACCCTTCCAACACCGGATCAAAGACTTGATGCTCTTTCAAGAATCTCACCAGCGCAATGGCATCAGGGTCTTTGCCCTGCTCGGACCGCGGCAACGATTTGATGTGAATGCCGTTGCGTATTGCTTCCAGTTCCTCTTGCCACCCCTCGCCGCCGTGCTGCGTCAACCAGTGTTCACCATAGGCTACTAACAAGGGATCGATGTCGGTAATGTAGCGGCGAATTTTGAGGAAGTCTGGCTGCTCATTCAGCGCCGCCAAGGCCACTGCAATAACATTGACAAATTGCCAAGCAAATTCCTTAAACGCACTGGCATCCCCTTCCCCCGGTAACTGACTGGCAATGCGGCTGGCCACTTCGGTAATTCGCGAAAAGGAACCAATGGCGTTATAGCGTGCACTCATTTCCGGGTAACCCAAATGAAACACCAGCAGCTTACGTCCTGCACACTGGCACTCTAGGTAAATCCGTTTGAGATAATCGGCATCGCCCTTGGGGTCGAGGACGATCACACAATTATTGCCACGCCGGATATCCTGCGTCGTTAAGATCTCTGCCAGCCGTGTCTTGCCATGACGTGTACGAGCTATCACGACCATATGCCCCACTCTATCGCGAAGCGGCATCACTGCATTGGTTTCCGCCCTGATCCCGACGCCATGAATAATGGCATCGCCTCCCACAGGAGGTGGTGGTCGAACGGGATTCAGGGCGGAATCGGTAGCGGTCCAACGTACGATATGGCGAAGGACCGGTGTGTTTTCCCAGGCGATCTCTCTGCGACGAATCCAGCGAGTAACCGCATTGGGTAGTAAATAGCGCTCAGCACGTTTATCGCGAGCGGCGTACAGGCGCTCGGTATGAGCCTGATGCCAACGAAACCCCCTACCCAAAAACAATACTGAGTGACTGGTGGGGATGTTTTTGGCCGAAAGCGTATAGCGGGGCGTACGCCTGAGATGATGTTGATACATCAAAACGCGCCAGGCTTGAAGGCTACGCCAAGTGCCCATGACGGCAAGGCAGGCGCTACTGGCAAGCGCTACCGATGGTGTCATCATAAACAGAGTGGGTGATACCAGCATCACGCCCGCACAGCAAAAGGCAACCACTGCCGATGCCAACTCGACGGGTGGGCGTAACAACACCTCCACTTCATAGTGGTCGGTCATTGTTCCCAGCCTTCGCGGGAAATCAAAATGGGATAGTGGCGCAAACCCAAATCTCTTGCGAACCCTTCGGCTGACGCCGGTGTGAGCGGCAATCCATCCGCTAGAACGTTCATGCGCTGAACAGCCTGCACGTCTTTCGCCTGGATTAACAAACCTACTGCGCCGATAGCTTTAAGCTGCGCGCGTTTCTTATGCAACCAAGTTCTCGACAGCTCATCATCGCCCACCAGAAATATCGGCTGTTGCACATAAGGAAAGTGTTTGGCGAGGGTCGCCACGTTTCCCGGAGTCATGGATGGCGTGTTAACGGGTAAGGCCTTAGCCTGTAGTTGTGATAACGGCGGTGAACCATTTGCTTGATCTGACAATTTCCCTCGGGATTGAGGCAGGTATTTAGCGACCGGTTCCGTTTTACCTGAATCAAAAATCACTACGGGTAAGGCCCATACTGGCAGGCAACTTAGTCCCAGCAGTCCTATCCATATAACTCGTCTCAACGCGATCATTAAAACACCCTTCCCCAGTGGCGACGAACTCGATTGCGATAACGCTCAGCACTGGCAAGCGACTCGTCATCCTGGCCGGGATCGTGATAGCGCCCAACCGCTATCCACCAATCCTCGGTCAGATCATAGTGCTCGCGCAGAATTGTCGCCCCAGCCTGTAGATTACGCATCGGGGATAGCGCCTGTTCTATACCCTGAAAGCGATGCTCGTGCCATCGCCAACTGATTTGCATTAGTCCGATATCCACGCGCTGCCGTTGCTGGATTGCCTCTCGGCTCAGCACAAGGGCAGCATCAAGATTTGCACAGTAGACACCGACACCATTAATGTTTAAGGCCCAGGGCCACGGTAGCAATCGGCCACCCTCCGCCTCATAGGCTTTGCCACTTTCCGTTAACGCCACTGCGTACAAGATATCAACAGGCACCCCGGTTGCCTTGCTGACAACGTGATAGGCAATAGGCACATCGGCCAGGACGCCATCATTGATCGACGAGGCGAGCAGCACTCCCGCCAAGCATCGGGTGGCGGTTAATCCAGTCATAGTCATAGGCCTAACTCCTGAACATTCAGCGCATAAAATTGTTGATTGCGTTGCAGGAACACCGGTAACGCGATGGTGTTTCGAGAGGCTGATAGCGCCAGTAAGCGGGTGTATAAACCTTCGTCCCGATTTAGGGTCAGCTGTTTTTGCTCCAGCCATTGCGGGTTAATCGCATGGTCACGCGCCCAATCCTGGATCGCGGAATTATCGGCGGCCTCTCTGACATAAACATCAACACCGCTATTACGAATACCCGCCAGCAGCGATAGCAGTGTCTGAATTTTTCTGGCACAGCCCTGGCATTCCGGCGAGACAAAAACCAATAGCCGATCTCCATCACGGAGCTGTTGTTGCATCGAGCGCTTAGCCAATCGGGTTTGTGCGTGTTGATTCTGATGTTGGTAGTACGGCGCGAGGAGCTGTTGTTCGAATAATCGAGTACTGGGATATAGTCGAGAAAACGCCGCATGGTATGCCCGCTGGAACTGCAATACGCGGTCGGTTAACGCATATTCCTGCTGTGCATATAACTCGGCGTAACGTTGCCTTTGCGCGTCGCTCTCAGCGAACATGCCTAAGGCCATCAACGGATCGATATCAGGATTCCACTTTCCCAATGGGCCTTCCATTAATCGCTGGTAATGCTGGTATTCGCTAAGGTCGAGTGACCAGTGTTTCGCCCGCAGTTCGATTGCGGCGCTATCCGTCGCTTCGCTATGACTGGCTGGTAACTCCGATGCCTTCGTAGTGTATTGGGCCACATCGGCCAGACTGACAGTCGAGAACAGCGCAGACACCGATAATACGCACAAGACTTGTCGCAATTCACCACCTGTCATTATTTGGATACCCGTTGCTGCCAACGGCGGTGGTGATCCTCCACCACACGGCGGGCCATTTGAGCAGATACGTTGTTTGCGTTCGCGGGAGGGATCACCAGCGTAGCGCCGATTATCATCACATTCATGTTGTTATCGAATGCCTCGGGGTTCGCACGAAAAATCTGCACCATCCTTTGATCCAACGTGGCGTCACCTAAGCCTACCGCCAACGAAACTCGGCTCAACGTCTCCCCCGCTTTCACCGGGCCATAATGTGGCAGCGATGCTGCTTTTTTAAGTTCCAACCAGCACTGATAGGCACGCTCAATATCTTCAGTACTTACATACTGACGGTAGGCGGGCTTCAACCGATAAGACACCGTACGCATAACCGGGTTGACCACCAGGTCAAACGCTTCGCCACCCATCGTCGTTAGCGCCGCTTTTAATGAAATGGGTCCGAAAACCCGATGAATATTAGGTAACGGCAAAACAACAAGTAGCGACTGCTCTTTACTCGCTGCAGCACCATCAAGCATCTGAAAACCAAACGGCGCCAAAATATGATCAATGGCATCGCCAATCGTCGTGATGTGCGGGGGCACCTGAATATCGACAATGGTTTGAAAGAGATTTTGTTGTGATTCGGTTGGGCCGGGTTGCACCACCATATAGCGGCTTTCGAAGACAGTGGGGGCAGTCGAATTCGCATGCGCCACAGACGACATAAAAACCACAACGACAAAAAGTGGGGCTGAAAAACAATACGCTACTGACTGCATCGCTGGCTTTCCTGGAAATAAATTCAAGGCCAGCTTAGACGCAAACCAGCGTCTAAAAACATGCAAAAATGTTCACACCTTAATGACCGTTTTCCTCGCCTTTCTCCATGCTGCTTCTGCTGATTCAGGCCTGTAATAGTGTCGTAACTTACCGACCTCAATAACAATGACCGCGGCTGAGCGAAATCAGGCCGCGGTCGTGGGTTACTGGGCAAAAACCAGAGTATCAATAGGTTCAAGTCGTAATACCGATGCTGGTTCTGTGTGCTTTAGGACGATGAGAGTTTCCCATCGAACACGACTGACACCAATCATTGACGACGCAGACAACTGATTTTGCAGCTCAGACAACAACGCGCGAAGACTGTAGCTTTCTGAGACGGTCCCCTCTGCGTAGATACTCAGCAAAGAGTCTTGTCGTTGGATATCGACATAGCCGGTATCTTCGAAAGGCGTCTCGCGCAACGTACGTAAGACTCGATTCACGACCTTTAGATCACAATCCGACTTCAGTCTCACCTCTCCGCGCATTTCCAGGTATTCCATAATCTTTCTCCTCAACGGTGGATGAATGAGAGAAAGATCGCCCTACGGGATATCAATTCTCCCGTAGGGGTGGTGTCGCTCAACGTTCTCAATCCGACGAAGGTTGAGTGACACCTGGGTTGTGGCAGCCAGGCTGCCAGATGCTATTGAGACTGCAATAGCCACAGTGTTTTCACGAATACTGTGAGCCGAGTAGTCCTTGACGCACTGAAAGTTCTTACCCTTTTTGTGGGGTTGCAGCCCACTGCAACCCTGCTCCCGGCGCGGGCGGGAAGACCTTGCGGTCTGGGCAGCGCCCATTGAGGCGTTTTCGCTTGAGTGACTTGCCCTGTCCGAAATCTAACGCCCTAAATAAACAGCAGTTATCTGCTCACGGGTGTGGCCGAGCTCTTTGGAAATGGCATAACGGGCAACGCGATCATTGGCTCGCTCTTCTTCATTGAGCTCCTTGCGCGAAGGACCACCACAAGCCGGTGATGGCAACCCCGTTAATTCCTGGTAGCGCTCTTGCGCATAACGGTGGCGTAAGCCATGCAATTTGGACAATCCTGCCGCTTCGGTGGTTTTTTCATACAGCCGTAGCTGCTGCACATACATGAGGTGAGCAGGAATCAACGAACCTTTGCCCGCCACGAGATGCGCTCGCCTTAAGACATCACGCTGAGTATCGTTGCGAATGGGGATGTCCCGGGATCGTCCACCTTTACACCAGGAGGCTTTTAAATGAAGGTAGTCGCCTTTATCGGCAAAAGCCGGACTGAATTTGATGGCTTCCTCACGCCGCAGGCCATAGGCCCGTTGCAGCTCCAGGCTCATTCTAATGTGGGGGTCAGCAACGGTTGCTAGCAATGCCTGATCAATATCCCTTGCCTTTGATTCATTCGTCACGAAGACACGATCGGCAATACCGTAGTACGCGTTATCTTTAGCAACGACATTTTTCTTGCCAATTTTTTCCGCCCACCAACGTAACACTGACAAACGGTTTTTAATCGTGCCTGCCGACAGATCTTCTTCCAGATAATGAGCCACGAGGGCATCGACGTGCTTAGGCTTCAAAGACTTCGCGGCCATGCGACGATAGCCTAACTCATACAGTTGATTAGCCATCGCTTGCAATATTTGCAGCCTATCGGCTTGCGTGCTGTGACTGCCATCGGGATTTCGCGCACACAAATTTTTAAGCTGATAATTGAGATCTCTCATTGCCATCTCCCTGCCGTGTTGTAGTGATTATCAACAGGGCATGCCGCAACCACTATGAACAATGGTTCAGCAACGGGAGACCCTTAATTCAATATGCAGATCGTGTTTCAAATACAGAACAGACGACTATCACACACAACACCGATTGCTTGAAAATCTCGATCAAACACGAACAAGCACCAGTGTTAGTACTGATAGGTCGGTGTGATTTGTTGAATGCCGGGGTTTATCGGGTGTGAAAGTCGCACTCGAAGAGTCATAAATCCATGGTAGAACGACAGCGGCTGTGAGCCACTGGTGTTGGGTCTTCTCTGCATTAAAGTCAGGTTTGGTTTCTGCGCCCTACCGATACTGACTGATTTAATCGATGTAACGATCAGAGTAACAATCAATAGTGTCTGGAATTCCAGTGGCCGCACCGGTAATTCCAGTCGTACCGTTAAGGAAACAGACTGGTGTTTGCTCATTCTGGTTAGTGTTAATGACTGTCCATCAGAGTGAGCTGATGGAGAGATAAGTGATAGTACTACTTATCGAACGTCACGGGACACCACTCCCACAAACCTGAATCGCGGTACAACCATCAACCTTAACCCGTAAGTTAAAGGCTGATTCGTTTTAACGCCTCAGACCTGTTACTGCTTTTGTTTGCCAGGCAATCCTCCTCTCTTGCATGAGATTAGCTTATACACAGGGTATAAGCGCCATGTTGGTCCTACCCGGACCGAGGTGCTATTGAGTCTGCAATAGCCACAGTATGTACTTGCAAGGATGCCGAAATATCGCGTAAAAATCGCGCGTAACGTGTTCATCACGGCCGGAACCATTATCTATCCTAGTCATGCCAAGGGTTTGCGCCGTACGTCACTACCCTGTGCGTAGTGACGTACGGCTTAAAAAAATGTCGCGTGGGACGACGGGAGAGGTTTCGAGAGAAATTACTCGGTGCGACAACATCACTTTTCAATTTAGCGTGTGATCGCTTCCCAGGTACCTGACTCTGGATTGAAAATTTGCGTTGGTAGGTAATTGAATCGGCCACCGATAGAGCTCCCCACTGTCTCCTCAGCGTCGAGCACATCACTTTCAATCGGTATAGAGAGCGTGATCACAGCACCTTGAGCTGATAATTTGGCTGCCCATTGGTTGAGGATGCGCACCTGTGCAGCCCTTCCCCCAAATTCATCTAACGCCAGTACATCTTCGGAGTGATCACGCTGCATGTGTGAATAAAATTCAGGGATGATTATGGCTGCCAACTCAAAGCCGCGAGTGGTCAGAATTTGCCGATCCACCCGTATGGGGTCGCGCAGTTTATGGAAGTCCCGCTCGTTCCCACAAGCAACCTCCATTAAGCGCTCTATAAATTGCCCACGAACGGACGGGTCTGTCCACAACAAGTAATCCCCTTCTTGCTCACCGGGATGGACATCCCGCCAGAACGTTAATACACCGTTGTGAAGTTCTAAAGTCGGTTCTACATCACGGACTCGCCGTAGCAGGCCCAAATCTTCCAGGGCCGTCGCCTGCTGCATATGTGATTGGTAACCTATATCGATATCTTCGGCATCAACATCCATGATCTGGCCCATAGCGAGATACAATTTAGCAGCGCGCTCAAACATCTGCGCCTGCTCGGTTTCAATCAAGCGAATGGCATCAAGAGTCGCTTTTGACACAGTCGGGGCGCCTTCTATTGCCTGGGTAGTCAGAATGCGCGCCCACAGATGGCGAAGTTCTTCATTGGAGACGTTTTGAGCATATTCAAGAAACGCATGTATCCAGTCTTCATCCAGAGATCGGGGTTCAGCCCCTTGTTGTTCCGCAGAATGAGCATTTTGCGCCGCCTCAGCGACAATCGATTCCAGATTAGCTTGTCGATGGACTTCCTGTGTAACAACCCGTTGTGCGGCTCGTGCTTTGATATCACCCGATTGATCGATACCAAGCTTGGGTAAGCTGGGTTGCCCTTGCAGCATCAACGCGGCTTTAGCCTCTGCCTCCGCTTTTTTCTCTATTGCATAGACTTCAGCGTCAGCTTTGGCATAGCCCACGCGACGAATTTGCCACGGCTCCATCAAGCTGCCGATTGCTTTACCCACAGCATTTGAAATCACCTCTGCTACCTTTCCTAGACCAGCTAAATCTTCAACCAAACTCCCACTCCTATCCGTTGCGTAACCCAATCAATGTGTCGCTTGCTCAGCATAAATCCGCCGGTCAAACTCTGAGTTCAAAACAACCCTACTCGAGCTCGGCGGGCTTCAACCTGAAAAACTCTGGCTAACAGTATGAGCCCCGCAATAAAGAACGACGCCTGTATTCCTTTTACACCAGCCACACCCGTGCTAGCAAAAACCAACCCCGTGACTAATGCGGCATACACACACAAATAGGCCGAAAACACACTGTAAAAAGCGGCCGCTAGCCATCCAAGGATTGACTGATTCTCAGTTGTCGGTTGAAGATCTGGCAGGGTAAACAACCGGCGGTTTAATCGTTGAAAGTCGCCAGAGAAAAGACGCCACACCGCTCGGTTATAGGGATGCGCATACAGCCTGAGCAACAGAGCCACACAAACTGCTGCGATCACAGCAGCCACCAAATAGCCAATTAAGCCTTGGAGAGGATCGGGGATCGTGACGGTTATATCTAGGTTCATAGGCACCTCCTATTGACGTTGTGCAGTCAGCTATTTCTCCCATCATTATTAGAAGTGTAATAGACTGCGTCAACCATGGGGTTTCTATACCACGATGCTTAAGTTTGCTAACGGTTCAGCCATCCAGGTGGCTAATGCTATGGCCCTTTTCCTCTGGGGAAGGGATCAGCCTAGCAAAATTTCCGGCTGGAGACAGACATCCCCCAACCTTCACGGCGCTACGCTTGTTGCAGGCCGGGTGGTTCCCCCTGTCTGGCCCCAACCGGAAATCCCGCTCGGTTCGCTTCGCTCACAGGTTGGGGTTTTCAACCCCAGAGGAAATGGGGTGTTTGATTTTACATAACATCATGAGGGGTGATAGACGAAAAGGTATGTACCCTAAAATAAACTTCTGACCACAGATAACAATATCTTACCGATTTCGCCCCTAACTTGGCCGATGGCCATAAAATTAACCCCTATGGCTCTAAGCCAAAAAATGACAGCACAAACTTTCTTACCTAAAGTTTCGTAACCCACAAGAGACTAACAACGATAAAAACTACGGAAATTGACAACCCCCAAAGCCATCGATAATCCTGCTTTTTCTTTTCAATATATTTTAAATCAGCAATATGCTGCCTATCGGACTCCAAAATACGATCCAAATCATCCGGGATAAGCAGATCACAATAGCGACTTTTTAGCGACTGATAACTTTCAATAAATCGTGACTTTTCATCTTCAAGCTCATTGAGAGCATATTTCATGATAATGAGCGTTATAATTGCGAATGCTATAAACAAAACAAACACTTCATCCGTTACAAGAACTTGATTATCTTTGGAGAGTACGCGAATAAGAAAAACAGATATGAAGAACGAATACATGGTCCATATACTGTTTTTGTAGTACCCGCCCACGTTCTTTGCGATATCGCTGGCTTTTTCGGATGAGCCTTGAATGAATTCAGACAGCTTATTTTTGATTTCTATATATTGTTTAACATTATCCTTTAAATAAACCTGATACCCAGAGCTAATTGACTGAAGAGTTCCTGACTGTACTCGAATAAGATCATCATTATCCAAATGCAACGAAATGATATTTCGAGCAAGGCCAACTTTATCAATCACATCTCCATCGCCATAAGCCCACTTGTATATATCAAAGTATTCGCCACCCGCAACTGGTATTCTTTCTTCAGCAGAAATATCTTTCGAAAATAATCGATAGCCACCCAACCTAAAATGAATATTCCCCATATCGTCAAATTTTGAAAAATCACACAAATAAACGAGGGAGCTCACTAAAAGCAACTCTTGGAATAATGGAGCAACTTTTGGTTCCAACAAAGGATCTACATCATCGAAACAAAAATCTTCAGGTATGAATGAAAATTGAGACGCATTAGCAAAGTGGCTAGTTTTGTCACGTTGAGCGTATATACTTTCTCTATTACCGCGGGCTTTTTCACTGCTGTAGCCAGCAGTCTCGAAAGGCAAGAACTTCAGACTACTTGTCTGAGCGGAACTTTTGAGACCATTCACAAAAAAAACATGAGCCTGAGAAACAAAGCTTTCTATTTTCTTCAATGAAGAAACTAAGCCACCCTCCGCCCAAAACTCGGCTAAATCGTCAATCGAATAGACTGACATCACGCCAGACGAAACCTTCTTTGTAACAAAAAAACTCAACTCAACTGAGTCTTCTTCATCTCGAAGCGTCAACTTACTTTCGAGGCCACTCAAAAAATTATCAACATCTCCTTGACTTCGACCAGTCAGTACAAGGTCATCTAATGACTCAATTCTATATGTGACCAACACATCATCTCTTTCTGGAACCCTCTCCAAAAAAGACATGAGCTCAGCACTTCCCGGCAAATGCGGATTTGGCAGAGAATATCCGCACCTGTATTCCAAATTATTTTCCTGCTGCCTATTAAGAGAAAAATTTGGTGAAAACAGGGCAGCAATATCATCTATAAGTTTCACTTACCAGCTTCCGGCTTTCTAAAAAACTCATTGTAGCCAACCTCCGAAAATATTCGGATAAATTTGCGCCCGTTATCTAGCTCTCCAGCATCAATGAGTGCATTCAAACCCTGAACTTCGCCTGTAAATTTAAGCTCAAGATTTTCAGCCAATTTTATTTGACGATGTATTTTCGCCTTAATCGCACTTGGAGCAATATCAAACTGGCTATCGAAGTTATACTTATTAGGCATTTCCTTGACCTTGGAGATAAAACCATCCATCTTAAGATCTGGACTATCGGGCTGATAATCTTTAAACACCACGTCAATGAGCCTATCAAATGTACATGATTCGCTAGTACGGAAGTAGCTAATGACAGCATTTCTTAACGTCCAAAAATCACTTTTCGACTTTTTCCTTACCGTCTTGCGCAGCTCTTTGTCTATTGCATCAAAGGCTAACAATGTATTTTTTTCTGCTGAATGCAGCTCTTCAGCTTCGAGAAACTCTTGCCACCAGTATTGTGATATTTTTCTGTTGGTATCGCTTATTCTAATGCCACTAACCGAGTGATCCTCCTCAAAACTTATTATTGCGGTTTTTTGTACACGCTGACTCTCAGGTAGCCCAAGCTGTTTTTTTAAATTTGTTTCATTCAAATAGGCGCTATGATCAACCTTCGTAACAATCAAATTTCTTTGCCCGTCTACTTCAGCGTAAATCTGAACCAAACTACCCGTGCGCAGCGAGACCATCTGCTTAACACGTTCTTGGGCTAGCTTTTCAATCCTCAACAACCTTCTCGCGATAAATTGTGATCTTTCATCCCATGACTCAACCGACATAAGCGCCGCCTGTCGAGAAATCTCTGTCTCACTAGAAGAAAACTTGAAAGATTTATAGCTAGGCAACTCATACATATCATCAACAATCTTCAGAACATATTGATCAAAGTCGCTATCATCTTTGATGGCGAGCCTATCGCCAATTTCCTCTTCATTCAGATCAATTCGATGGAGAGACGTTTTGAGAATTGTGATATCTGGCATTTATTACTTCTCTGTATTATGAAAAACAGAAACTTCAACTTTCAGGACAGTCTTACGCATGAAAAAATTTAGGTACGAATCTGTACGGAAACTGGTAGTTTCAGTTTAGTTACTATCGGTGTATAGACATCTACTTCAGCATTTTCTGTCTCAATAGAGACTACTAAGCTGTAACGAGTCTTTCGATTCCAACACCCAAGATGCGATCGCTCTCTCCACCAACCAATTCTCGGTATTATTGAGATAAAGTTGGAGGTGGCCAGTTCCGCGGACGTACCTGACCAAATATCGGAATGGATGGACCCTCGATCTCTAGCATTTGAGCCAAGCAGCCAGTATCCTGATGCAGATTGAGTGCTGGTCAGTTGCTCATCATCTTCTCGGGCCGCTTTGTTAATGCGCTTAATGAATTCGTCTTTAGATTCACCAGGATTATTAATATCGAAGCGCAAGGCATGAGATGCATAGCGATAGCGATCTTTCCAACCGATTTCACCAGGACCAGGTTCAATGAAGTACGAAAGCGTAACTTTCATTTTTACCTGCACATCATCAGGAAGCGCCTGCAAAACTTCTACCGGCCACGGCAGGTCATAGAAATGCATATCGCGTGTACGCACTCCTCCGCCTGACTTCTTGTCATAGGGTTGCAACTCCGCCTGTGCAATCAAAGTTAATGCATTCCTTGCGCTATAAAGGGCACGATCAAGGCTGGGCACACCGTAGCCGCAGATTTTTAACAAGTTTTTGTATTCACCCTTCGTACTGCCCGACATAAACTGCTTTTTCATTGGCTCTGGCCAATCCGCCGAGTGAACGAGTAGCGCACGAATAGTTTCTTCCCAGTAACTCGGATACTCCGCTCTTATAGTTCCCGCCATTTTTGCTAATTGGGCAGTAGCGGCACTGGTCATATTAAAGGGATAAAAATAACCCTGTGAATCTGGCCTATACGTTGTTGATAAAATCGAAAGATCATCGCATTCAGTAGCAAAGCCCGAGTCATCTATAACTAAGTTCCCCCCCTCCAATACAAGCTCCGGCTTTATCGGCCATTTGTTCTCTTCCCAAGTGCTTGACGTAGTAGAAAAGGGCGAGAGCGTTTCTGCCTCGGCAACGGGCCGATAGGAGGCCAAATCCGGATCAACAATATCGACCAAATTAGTCATCGCACCAACCGTCAGCGCATTCCAAGATTGTGCCGGATCGTGAATCGATTCAGTCATCTGAATTTCTGGGTAATTCAGAGCAGCCACTTTAACTTCCAAGGTATGCAAAGAATTACCACCACTGATGATGAATAAGCGCTGCTCATCCCATGTGGCCGCCAACTGATCGATTTCCGCAGACCACGAACTGGGGCGTCCTCGATCACGCGTGTCAGTCGCTGTAACTGCCATGCAGTAGGAGCGCTTTCGATCTGGTGCCTGTATTTCTGCTCTGAAAATCCCCTGGGCGGTAATGTATCCCCAGAGATCAGGCTCGTTTTCCCCATCATGCGGTAGGATTTTTACCGACTCTAATACGTGAGCAATGGAGATAGTGTCACCGCTATCCAGTAGAGGCGTTAAGTCGCCAAACAAAGCCGTTCCAGCCATGAGCGTTCCATGACGATCGTGGTCGTGCTCTCCCCAAGCGGGATTTACAGTTTGGCAGTCTTCATCGGCTAAAAACGGCTGAATCAAAGGGTGTCCATTGTTGACACCCGTATCCAGAATACACACTGAGGACACAGGATCTTTAGGCCGATCAACTCTGCTCAGCAAACTCTCAACCCACTCAACCTGCTCCTTCGCATCCATCTCCATAAAAAAAGCTGTGGTTGTTTTGGCCAGTCGATACTCCGCGATCAAATCACTTGCTTGCGTGAGTTTCTCTAAGTCAGTGGATTTTGCGAAAACCACTTTGACCATACGCTCCGGAAATTTGATTATTCCCGGGCGAACGTTCAGCTCCAGTTGCGATAGAAGTTTGTCGAATACCGCAACATCTTCATCAGATTCTCCTCGCAGCCATATCTCCACCCATTTTTTGTCTGATCCTGGTTTCTGCGCATTCTGATCCGTCCAAAAAGAATCGACTAGCAATGCATTTCTTATATCGGAAATACTGGCCACTAAATCCTGATGCCTAGGGTTACCCTTATCCGTATTCTGACTTAAGTATTCTTCCAGTTTCTTAGCAAAATATTTTCTCTTGCTATTGGAAACGTAAACTGTTGCCAGAGTGACCAGTTGGCCAGCTGCATTTTTCTCTTTCCGGACATTCAGCAAACGGATTTCTTTGGACCGCATTTCCTCAAGACTTTTTGTTACTAACTCGGCATCCGGATCACTGACGAATTCAAGATAAACGCCATTGCGCGCACCGACTAAGGCAAGCTGGTCATTCTGGGAGTCATCCCACGCTTTTTTAAATTGATTTTGTAGATATGCACCGTGCTGTGCGCGACTTCTCGGGACCACAGCTTTTGGGACAGGATTTGACTTACTCGTGTAAAGATGGGTTTCAGGTAGATTAGGGAGAACGATATGAGGAAGCTTATCCATAAACTATTTTATTCTGGGCCCTGGGAGTATTCAAAGCCCTGAATAGACTTGCCTCCGTTGATGTAAAGTAGCAAGTAAATCGCTTGAACTCACTTTTGACCGATCGTGTAAAACTGCCTCTTTTATTGCATCGCGGCACGCAGATCCAATTTCGGCTTGACTAAGGCCATCACAGCCGGAGAGTACTTTTTTCCAGGCAAAGCGGCCGGCAAGAAAAGTCCCCATAATCAATCCAATTAAATGTTTCCGCTCACCCTCATCAGGCAGAGAGTAATAAAGTACGTCGTCAAACCGGCGAAACAACGCCTGATCCAATAGCCTGGGATTATTAGTGGCAGCCACGATAATACTGTCTGATTGATCCTGCTCTATAAATTGCAGCAACGCATTAAGCACTCGGCGCATTTCTCCAACATCGTTGTCCAAAGAGCGATCACCGCCAATGGCATCGAACTCATCGAAAAAATAAACGCCCTGCTTCTGCTCCATGATATCGAAGATCTGACGTAACTTAGCGCTGGTTTCGCCCATGAACTTGGTCACGAGCCGATCCACCTGAACAGTATATAGAGGCAATTTCAATTCATGGGCCAGAACCCTTGCCGACATGGTTTTGCCAGTGCCTGGAGGACCAGCTAGAAGAATGCGCCTGCGGTTGGATAAGCCGTGCTGCTGCAACTTACCTCGTTGATAAAACTCATTGATCACGCGGCGAAAGCGCTCGAGGGTAGCCTGCGGAGCAACAAGTGACTTAAAAGGCACATCCGGGGATTCTGACACCACTAGCCCCTTCAACTCCTGAGGGAAGGGAACTACCGTTAATCCTCGATGAACTCGCTTTCGATGGTTGTCCACTAACTCACGAATCTCATGAGCCAGAGTAGCATGCCCTTGCTTTGCCTCATGGGCCGCCACTTGAAGAGCTATCGAGTAAAAACGTTCTCGATCCTCCTCAGAATACGAGCGAATAAGCGATTTAATCTGATCCGCAGTGGCCATGGTTGTATCCAATGAATTATTTCAACGTAGCGTGGCATCCTACAGGAACGTAATTAATATCCAATAGCCACAACTGCTCACGTTGTAAATTAGGTCAGTTTAACACCAAAATGAGTCTATTAGACACATTTATTTGCCAATCCAGCTCATTTGCTGGTTTAATAGGCAGCACTTCCTGACCAGCCTTAATATTCCTATGCAAGTCCGAACACTCAAAATGGCTGATGCCTGCGCAATTTCTGGTTATACAAGAGACCAGATGCGGGCACTATTGCGTGATTTGCCGGCCTTTACCGTAGATCAGGGATCTAATCGCGGTCGTATTTTTACACGCGTTGAACTACTCATCATTGCAATAATATCCTTCATGGAGCAAAGATACGGCGTAAAGCGCACCTCAATTGGAGCTATTCTCGCAGAACTTCTCGACACCATTCAGTCACCCCGCTCGATCGACCCACAAGCATGCCTTGTTATCATAACAGGAGAGGCATCCGTTACTTATAGACGTCTAGACGAACCCATTCGCGAAGGACTTGTCATTCCATTGGCGCCGATATTCGATCAATTGGATACGTACCTAGGTGCTAAAACGCCTAAGAAGCAAATGGAAATCAGCTTTGGACCATCGGCCCTGAATCGCTCATCATAACAAACCTAATCTTCCCAGCTGTCCAATCTGCATCACCCACAACCTTGCACCAGCAATAAATTGATCATTTAGAAAAGAACATTTTTTCGCAAAGAATACCCTTTCAAGAATTAGAATGTGCAAACGCTCAAGACTTGGAATCATCTGGTGAGAAGTTATATCTCAACCCATGAACTTTGTTCACGATATCGCTGCTCATCGCGAACAATATTTAGACGCATGAAACGGGATACCAACCCATTTCCACCTCCCTGCATGAAGCATTCAGGTGCCTGTAATCTTTGGGATACTAAAGATGTTACGGATTGGGAAGAGCGAGAAATTAAGAGAACAACAAGTCAAACCTGAACCCCAGTTATCTGCTCAATCCTTTTCCACCAAGCTGCATACGCTTTCTCTTGCTCCGGCAGATAGTCATAATGATCATATACACGCCACGATCCTGGCAACTTATGCCCCAACATAATTTCAGCAATATGCGGCTCTGTTAGGGATGAGAAATTTGTCCGGGCTGTCTTACGCAAGTCGTGAACCGACCAATGCGGCATCTCATAGTTCTTATGCCGCCTAAGCCACTGCATCAGATTATAGGGAAGCTGAACCGGCGCACCTACCCCCATCGGCTCATTAGTACCGTCATTATTAAATAGGTAATCTCCTTTACCACTCAATCCAATGGCTTCTTCAATCAATGCTTGCGCCTGGGGAATAATCGGACGCAATAGCGCTTTTCCAGACACCTTTCCAAGTTTGTGATTTTCAGGCGGAACCGTCCAAACTCCTTTATCAAAATCAAATTCTTTCTTTTTAGACAACCGCAGCTCACCGTTACGGCAACCGAAGAGTAGACATAGCTTCAAATAAAGCTTGTTCTTATAAGACATCCGGGACTCTTTGATGGCAAGCCAAACATAACGAATTTCTTCATCACCTAATGACCGGTCACCGGGTTTCTTTTTTATCTGTAAGTCTTCTTTAGCATTAATCCCCGTTAAAACATTTTCAGGAATGAGCTTTCGCTTTACCGCCCACTTAAGGATTTGTTTGCTGTTCGTGAGAATTCGATCAGCGATCGCGGGGCGCTTTTCAGCATGTTCTTCCAGAATAGCAAGCCACTGGTGAAGGCTGATTTTTTCGGCAGGAAGATCACCCAAGATAGGTAAAACGTAAAGCTCAAAGCTGCGTTTTATTTCATGGTGCATCTTTTTATTTTTTTTGCAGTAGGTTTCATACCACTGCCAAAAGATTGAAGAAAATGAACTGGCATCAATGATGGTCTGTTTTTCAAGTTTCCGGACAATCTTAGGATTATGACCATTTCCCAGTTCCTTCTTTAACCGCCCCAACTCATCTCGCGCCTCTTTCAACGACATTTGCGGATATGAACCTAAATCAAGACGGTGGTGTTTTCCGTCATAGCGATAGCGCATCTGGAAAGTAATTTTGCCCTTCGCTGAAACTCGGGCAGCTAAATTATCTCGGTCTTTGAATTCTTCTACTCTTTCGCGCTCTCTTCCATGTTGAGACTTTAGCCAGCGGTCTGTAAGAGCCATGAGCAATCCCTCTCAGCACACTGCGTACATATTTTTCATCAAGCCCCCAAAAGATCATTTATGTACGCGAATATGTACGCAAGTAGTAGGGCTTGGATCGACTTTTAGTGTCTTTTATTTTCCTCACAAAACACGGAATAGTCAATAAATATAGGGGGTTTAGTGTTTTTTTGGCAGGGATTGTCAGTCAGTGTCTTTGAGGGCTTGATCGGGGTGCGAGATGATAGCGAATGTTCTTCGCTTATTGATTTCATTAAGAAAATCGGCGTTTGCCATGTATCCAAATTCCCATTTTGTACAAAAGTTTGTACAAAAAAATAAAGTTAACTCTAAGCCCTGATTTTCAAGTCGTCTGCCAAGGCTTACAGCCAGCAAAACCTCCCATCAAAGCATTGATAAAATTGAGCGCTATTCTAGCAAAATGACTAAACGTTATAAATCATACGCCCAGTACTTCTTTCAGCTTTTCTAGCGCCTGTTTATGTTTTTCATCTGGCATTTTAGCCAGATTAATTTGTTTCCACTTAATGGCCGGAAGCTCACTAACTCCGCTCAACTCGAGCAGCGGCCAGTCTGGCTCACGGTTTTTAAACGACAGTAAAAACGCTTTTTCATTTTCGGTTAGCCCTTGATGAATAAGCGCTACCAATCGCTCCCTAACTGCTTCCAGCTCTTCCAAGGGAACATCTGTCTCGGCCATGTTGGCAAATTCACCTGCGTAGATGGCCGAAATATCCTTAAATTGGGGCTTTAGCAGTTCGGCCATAGGCCTATTGTGGCTTGAGAGATACACCAGCAAAGCTTTGCGAATCTCGTCAGTCAGCCCTTCATTTTCCAAAAGCCACTTAACATCAAATAAGTCTCGTGGGTGCTGCCTATCCAATGCTGCACATATTTTACCAGCATATAGATCCGCCAAAGCGACGACAGGAACTTCAACATAACCGAATTCATCTTCTACAGCAGCGCGCACCTCCATGAGCTTCGGCTCATAAACCGTGCCGCGTAATACAGGTGATAATTCCACCTTGATCTGCACACCGTTGCGGGCAACGATCAGCCTCAGTGCATCGCGCTTCGACTTATAGGCTTCGGTCAGCTCTATGTCTTTAAACGCTGCTTTTAATTCAGCACTAATAACATCGAGTGCATCACAAATTTCCTGCAAGGCTTCATCACGGCCTTTCATTGGCAGATACACCAGATCAATATCAACCGACAAGCGCGGAAATTCTCTGACAAAGAGATTAATTGCCGTACCACCTTTAAGCGCAAAACATTCCTGTTTAGCGACAAAAGGCAAAACCTGCATCAAAAGCTGCACTTGCTTGTAGTAAATGCTGTTTCTATCCATCCCCTATTTTTCCCTAAACAAGAGCTTACCCTTCACTCACCGATGCCATATGCGACGGCACGGTTATTAGATACTCAGCATCCAACTTCCCGCCTTTAGCAACAACACGCTTTCCTGAGCCCAAATCGTAATCCTTTACCTGCAACTTGCTAAACCAAGAGTAAGATTGGCGCTTCGCAAGCCAGAAGAACAAGCGTTTGGCCTTTACGCTTTTGCATGTGGTTAAAAGCGTATCAAGCTTTCTGGGTGACAAATTCACCAGACCTTGCATAAGTTCATCAGCGTGCTCAAATGACACGCTTTCCGGCAAGTCCATCAACACTTCCAGTATGGCTTTCTCTGGGCATGAAAAATACACAGGTGGTAATTCCGCTTCCCACTCATACTCTTTAACAAAAGCTTTATCCTTAGATAAGCTTTCAGGCCATAGTTTACTTGTACTATGCCCTTTAAACTCAACGGGCAACGATAGTCGTGCCAGCCATGTCGGCAACTTTCCCGCCGCATATAAGTGGATATGTGGCGTATTACCCAATGATAAATACTGTGACAAACCCGATAAGGAGAGAGCAGACAGCCCACCGACCACCACAGGCGGTAGTTGTTCGCCGTCCCGTCTTTCCATACGCTGCATAGAAGCTACTACACCCTCCCAACTCACCGAGCGTGAATACTGGCTATAAACACCTGTAGCTAATAGCAATAGCGTGTCAGTTTTGACCGCATTATCCAGTGCATGGGCACTTAAGCCCTGCTCTGCCAACCACTTTTTGGTAGCCAGCATGCCATAGGGCAAAAGCGTCTTAAGTGACTGTTTATAAGCACCTTTCGCTACGTCTTCCTGTAAAGTAGTGCCCTTATCCAAGCGCAAAAACCTTTCTATAGTTTATCATTTGCCAATTTTGCGGCGAATAGCGCCGTGAAATCTAACTCATATAAACTAACACATTAAGAGCTAGTTTACCACCTTTAAGTTTTACGGCGCTCACCGCCATAAACAACAACACTCTTAAACCGCATGATTGAAAAGAAAGGCGCTATCGGTATTAACAATACCGATATCCATCATTATTTAAACTTTTGGGCTCAGCTTGACGACAGCGGAGACAAGACAAGCGAAGCATGAGCGATATAGGCCGCAAGGCCGCTGAGCCCCAAAAGCGCGCCGGAATTTAAGCCCTCACCTTACGGCAAGGGCTCAAGCATTAGCTTAATGATTCCAGAAAATATGCACTTCCTGATAGCCTGTTTCGATGGTGAATACATCACCGCCAAGCTCCATATCACGCCCCATTTTTTCATAGTCAATATATAAGGCTAAATGCTCAGGGATCTGTGTAGTTTCCTCAGTTAGCTCTTCGGCATAATCTGCAAGTGAGGCGTAACAGCCACAATAATTTTCTTCGATGGCTTTTTGTGCATCTTCGATGCAATCTCCAAAGTGTGATAATAAATCGCCTGCAATCTCACCGTGCTCCTCAAGAAAACATGCAACTTCATGCGCACGTTGAATGCTTTCGTATTCAGATATTGAATAACCTGCAAAGCCTTCATAGTCATGAATGGCGTATTCTTCGGCGTCCTGTTCTGGGCTACTGGCTAGCATGTCGTTAATTTGCTCTTGAATGTCGTCGATGTCTTGCGTGGCATCAATCCAGACACCATGCAATATGCCGTTGTTGTATGCGGCTAAATCTGCAACATAAATTCTAATTTCTTCGCTCATTGTCTTGCTCCTGTAAGGCTAAAAATTCATCCCCTTTTGGGGTTAAAAACCCCAAGGAAAGAAGCGAGCTTGCGAGCGAAGATCACATGTTTTGACGCAATCCAGACAGGGGGAACCACCCGTCCTGCACAAGCCTGAACCTGAGAAGGCGCGGAAGGTCGGGGGATGTCTTGATGAAGGCAAGTTATGTGATGGTTTGACGTATACCCAAAAGGGGAAATAAATCCAGACAATGCGAATACGAACGTATTCTGCCTTTTTCAGCGCAGCGATAATTCTGTTCCGGCAAAAGCATTAACACTTTGCCGCTGATCCAATATTGTTTCCTCATCAAACCACCAGCATTGTCCAGATACCTGCTTTAAAATCGAAATGCTGTTTTTCTGCCTGCCGCAGCTCGCCATTACGGCAGCCGTATATCAGGCAAAGTTTTACGAACAGCTTATTCTTTGGCGTGATGCGGGAGTTATTGACCGCCAGCCAAAGCATTTTGATTTCTTCATCATCCAGAACGCGGTCTGTTGAACGCTTCTGGATCTGTAGGTCTTCTTTGGCGTAGATATCCGCTAGCGGATTAGCAGGCACAAGCTTACGCTTCATGGCGAATTTATAGAGCTGCTTGGCGTTTTCCAGTATGCGCTCGCCGATAGCAGGTTTGGTTTTTGCCAGTCCTTCGAGAATGTCCAGCCATGCATGCAAGGTGACTTTCTCAGCGGGAAGCTTACCTAGCTTTGAAAACACATGAATTTCAAAGCTACGTTTGATTTCCACATGGCCTTTCTTGTTTTGGATGCAGTAAGCCTCATACCACAACTCAAAAAGCCCTGAGAGCGATTCAGCGGCGATAATAGCCTGCTTCTCAAGCAAACGTACCACTTTAGGGTTGTGTCCCTGCTCTAGTTGCTTTTTGAGGCGTTGCGTTTCTGTTCTCGCTTCCTTTAGGCTCATTAAAGGGTATGAACCTAAATCTACCCGTCCAGCTTTGCCTGCATGCTGGTAACGCAACGTGTAGGTAATTTTTCCCTTCGGAGAAAGCCTAACGCTTAGACCGTCACGGTCAGTTTTCTCTAAGGCTTTATCTCTCAGCTTCTTGTAGTTGGCTTTTAGCCATGTTTCAGTCAGTGCCACCTTTCAGTCCTTAGCCCGCTTCGCGGTGCTACTTGTACAAATTTTTCAAAGGGGGTTTGTACAAGAAAATTTGTACGAGAATTTATACAAATTTCTTCTGACTGAGGGTGAAACAGACTGTCTTGAGATGGTGATAGGACAATCAAAGACGCGTTATAACATTTTGTTTTTAATGAAAAACCTGTCTTTTCTTGTCTTAACTTGGCTTAGGTAACTTTATTCGGGTGCGAGATGATAGCGAAAGTGCGTCTCTTATTGATTTCATTGAGAAAATTACTATCACCCATACCACTCATACCCTAGTTTGTACTTAAATTCGTACTTGTTCGTTACTTTACCCTTTCGGGGCGAGAAAACGCCTATGTTATCAATAGGAAGCGTTACCAATAAATAACCGCGCTATAAATTACTGCTCCAGAACGCTTTCCAGCCCCTGCAATTGCTGCTGATAAGCCTCTGGATTGTCGTTCTTGAATTTCTCCAAGTTTCGAAGCTTCCAATTCACCGATGGAAAGCGCTGATAGTCGTAATTCGACCAGCCTGGCGCAAGGCGATTTAAGCTCAACAAGAACGCCTTATCCTCTTCGCTCCAACTGGCTTTTGCGGTTTCGATGAGCTGAAGCCTTGGCATATCCCGTACAAAGAGATTGATCGCCGTACCGCCATGCATGGCAAAGCATTCTTCTTTGGCGACTTCGGGCAGCACATCCAAAAGAAGCCCAACCTGCTTTTTATAGGCTTCATCCATAAACAGCCTCCAGCTCTTTGGGTACAGTTATCTGGTACTTCGAAACATAAACACCGTCGTTCACGATAGCGCGTTTTCCTGAGCCCAAATCTACCTTTTCGAGGTTGATATAGCTAAGCCATTCATGGCCTGCCTTATCTGCCAAATACAAAAACAGGCGTTTTACCTTCACGGAAGTACAGCCTTCCAGCAATGTTTGAACACTGGCTGGCCTCAAATTATTCAGCCCTTCCATTAACTCAAATACTTCCAAAAGTGGTTGAGACTTTGGCGCCAGATAAAGGCACTCCATGACCGCTCGTGCGGGGCTGGATACTTTTACCTTAAAGCCCTTATGCTCTATTTCTACCAATCCAAGTTCAGGCGCTAAAAACGAAGTCAGTTTACAGTTCACACTGACACCCCAATCCCGCTTTTTAAACCAAAGGGGCAAACTGTCATTCTTACCACCAAAGAGCTGGACTGATTTAGTCGCCAACGCCAAATAATGCGATTTGCCCTGCATGGATAGCGCGGTTTTAGCAGCTGGATGCACAGATAGTCCTAACTGGTATTGCAAAGCATACATGCCTCCCAGATAGTCCACTTGATCGCTATGACGTATCAGCGCTCCTGTACCGATAGAATCAAACCACTGGCTACGCTTATAGCGTTTCTGCAAATCAAGGCTGTAACCTTGATCAGCAAGCCAAGCCGAAGAAAGCACGACACCCAAAGGCTGAGTGCTGAGCAAATGGTTTAATTTTGACTCATTTTCGGTACTCATAGTACCAATCTAACCCTCTTTTTAAACCAGATCAATCATAAGGTTTATATTTTTACTTTTTTGGGTACTTTAAGTACCTAAATAGAGGATATTTTTAAACCACTAAAGACGCCCCAAAGACAGCGTGAAAACCAAAGCATCCTCGCGCTCAGAGCCCGCTGGATAATAGTCTTTGCGCACCCCCACCTGTTCAAAGCCCGCACGCTGATAAAGTGCCACCGCCGCGACATTGCTGGGGCGCACTTCAAGCAATGCCTTCTCGGCCCCGTGATCAACGCTCGCCGCCAATACATACTCCAGCAATTTTTGCCCGAGCCCTCGGTTTTGTCGTCGCGGACTAACGCATATATTGAGGATATGGCACTCTCCTACCGCGACGTAAAGAATCGCGTAACCTACCAGCACCCCTTCTTCCAAGGCGACATAACACAGATGCCCGTTGCGCAAGCTGTCCACAAACATACCTTCCGTCCAGGGCCAGGGATACGCCTGCTGTTCTATTTCCATAACAAGCGGCAGATGACTAAAACTCATCAATTGAAATTGCATCGGGCACCCAGACTCACTACAGAAGAAATTCGCGCAGCCGGGCCCATGCTTCGGCTTTCAGCTTCCAATCGGACTGCATCTCGGCAAAACCCGCTACAAGCCCGAATTGACCGGGCATACGATCCAGGGTTTGTGGGTTAACGCTCTGTACAAGGCCAAGCGCCACACCTGCCTTTGATCCCATCACCAAAGTCTTGGGCACTGCCTCGGTGGTAGCCAAAAACGCAGACAGCGCGTCGAAAGCCGCCACCGGATCGGCAGCCATGCGTGGGTTATTGATTACCGGCCAACGGTACAGTTTTGCAGGAAACTGGTCGAGCGCATTAAGGGCTCCCAGAGCCCCTAATAAGTCGGACAGCATCCTGTGTTCCAGTGCGGATAATCCGGGCGCATCAGCACCTGCAAGCTCCAGTAGCACCCGGAACTGACCCGGCAAGGTAACCGAGACACAACTGAACGGCCGCACACTGCTGACAACTTTCGATGCCTGAGACGACTTTTGTTGAACCGCGCCCAACCCTAACCTGGCTAAATCCAGCTCCGGGATACCGGTATCAACCGCCGGCGGGTGCTCGGCAGAGCCCTCTGTTTCCAAGTGCGACTTCGAAGGCGCGATCGCCACCGAGGTTTTTTCTGCTGCGCTCTCAGCTGGTATTTCACTAAGACCTTCAAATGCCTCGCCTTGCGTGTCGTGATTATCTGCATTATTTGCAAGCCCACTCCACTCTTCCGCATGGGGCACTACTTCATCCCACTCCAATACCGGTAATTGCAGCACGCCGCTTATCGCGGTGTGCGCGACATATTGGGTGATGCCGAGGGCTTCCAGATAAGCGATGCGATTTGCTTCGGGGATCATTTACACGCCTCCCTTCTGGGGGTGCGCTTTCTTCGAATCCGCGCTAAGGTGATTCAATGCATTCAGATACGCTTTTGCGGATGCCGCTACAATATCGATATCCGCTCCATGACCGTTGACAATGCGCCCGCCTTTTTCCAGCCTGACCGTCACCTCACCCTGAGAATCCGTGCCGCTGGTGATCGCACTAACATTGTAAAGTTCTAACTGGGCGCCGCTCGATGCAATCTGCTCAATCGCTCTGAAGGTGGCATCCACCGGCCCGGCTCCTTCGCTTTCCCCGTGCTGCTCTTTGCCGGCGACACTCAATACAATTTGAGAGGTCGGCACTTCGCCGGTTTGAGAACAGACACTGAGCGATACCAGTGCATATTGCTCGTTTTCACTGGCTGTGAGGATATCACTGATAAGCGCCTGAATATCCTCATCAAAAATTTCATGCTTTTTATCTGCCAGGTCTTTGAAACGCTGAAACGTTTCATTCAGTTCCATTTCCGATTTCAGCACAATACCCAATTCATCGAGCCGCGCCCGGAACGCATTCCTGCCTGAATGTTTACCCAACACCATCCGGTTTGCATTCCAGCCGACATCTTCAGCTTTCATAATTTCGTAAGTTTCACGGAACTTTATAACACCGTCTTGGTGAATTCCCGATTCATGCGCAAACGCATTGGCGCCGACAATGGCTTTATTGGGCTGAACCGGAAAGCCGGTGATTGATGAAACCAAACGTGAAGCCGGTACTATTTCCCGAGTATTAATATTGGTGACGACATCGAAAAAATCCGGACGGGTTTGAACCGCCATTACAATTTCCTCTAGCGACGCATTTCCAGCCCGCTCACCCAAGCCGTTAATCGTACATTCCACTTGGCGAGCGCCCTGCGCAACCGCTGACAGTGAATTCGCAACGGCCAGACCCAAATCATTGTGACAATGAACTGAGAACACCGCCTTATCTGCATTCGGCACTCTCTCCAGCAACTGCCGAATCATTTCACCGAACTGCAGTGGCACGGCATAACCCACTGTGTCAGGGATATTGATCGTGTTGGCCCCCGCATCAATCGCAGCCTCAATAACCCGACACAAAAAATCCACATCCGAGCGCCCAGCATCTTCACAGGAAAACTCAACGTCTTCACACAGATTGCGCGCCTTTTTTACGGCTTTGATGGTTTGCTCGATGACCTGCTCCGGAGTCATCCGTAATTTATATTCCATATGGATCGGAGACGTGGCGATAAAGGTATGTATACGGCCCGCATTGGCATTTTTCAATGCTTCCGCAGCGCGCTCGATATCCGCATCAACCGCTCTGGCCAAAGAGCAAACCCGGCTTTCTTGTATGGTATCTGCTACTGCTTTTACAGACTCAAAGTCGCCCTGGCTGGCGATAGCGAAACCCGCTTCAATGACATCCACCTGCATCCGTTCCAGTACTTTGCCGATACGGACCTTTTCTTCCAGTGTCATGGACGCGCCGGGGCTTTGTTCTCCATCCCGCAAGGTGGTATCAAATACGACTAGCCTGTCTTTACTCATGGTTCACTCCGCTAGAGCCGGTGCAAAATAGACGCTAATGATGATCGCTCCGGCCAATGATCTCAACCGTCGGCAGGGCTTAATGCAGTATATAAAAAAACCCCGTCAAATGACGGGGTTTTATAAGCACTTGCTTTCAGTACTAAATAGGGGTCAGGGCTGACTACATCATGCCGCCCATGCCACCCATTCCACCCATGCCGCCCATATCAGGCATTGCAGGAGCGCCTTTCTCTTCAGGGATATCAGCAACCATCGCTTCTGTCGTAATCATCAGACCCGCAATAGAAGCAGCAGCCTGCAGAGCAGCACGAGTTACTTTGGCAGGATCCAGAATACCCAACTCGATCATATCGCCATATTCACCGGTCGCAGCATCGTAACCGTAATTGCCGGTACCTGATTTTACTTTATCAACAACAACAGAGGCTTCTGCACCCGCGTTAGCCGCGATTTGACGGATTGGCGCTTCCATCGCACGCAATGCCAATTGAATACCGGCAGTCTGGTCTTCGTTCGCTCCTTCCAGAGAGCCGATTGTTGCCAAGGCACGAACCAGAGCAACACCACCGCCAGGAACAACACCTTCTTCAACTGCCGCACGTGTTGCATGCAGAGCATCTTCTACACGGGCTTTCTTCTCTTTCATTTCCACTTCGGAACCGGCACCGACTTTGATTACCGCAACACCGCCGGCCAATTTGGCTACGCGCTCTTGCAGTTTTTCTTTGTCATAGTCAGAGGTCGCTTCTTCGATTTGCTGACGGATTTGCTTAACGCGAGCCTGAATCTCAGATTCTTCACCGGCACCGTCGACCACGATGGTGTTTTCTTTGGTAATGGTTATCTTTTTAGCCGTACCCAGATCATCCAGAGTCGCGCCTTCCAGAGACATACCCACTTCTTCGGAAATCACGGTGCCGCCGGTCAGGATCGCCAGATCCTGCAACATCGCTTTACGACGATCGCCAAAACCGGGAGCCTTAACAGCAGCCACTTTAACGATGCCACGCATGTTATTCACAACCAGGGTTGCTAATGCTTCGCCTTCAACATCTTCTGCGATGATCAGCAGAGGCTTACCCGCTTTTGCAACCGATTCCAGAATCGGCAACATGTCACGAATGTTGGAGATTTTCTTGTCAACCAAAAGCATGAACGGGCTTTCCAGTTCGACGCTCATTTTTTCTTGGTTGTTTATGAAGTAAGGAGACAGGTAACCACGATCAAATTGCATGCCTTCAACAACTTCCAGTTCGTTCTCCAGGCCGCTTCCTTCCTCAACCGTGATAACGCCTTCTTTGCCTACTTTTTCCATGGCTTCTGCAATGATGCTTCCTACAGAAGAATCGCTATTAGCAGAGATGGTGCCTACTTGCGCGATCGCTTTAGAATCTTCACAAGGAGTAGACATTCTGCTCAGTTCTTCAACCACAGCTACAGTGGCTTTATCAATACCACGCTTAAGATCCATCGGGTTCATACCGGCCGCCACCGCACGCAGGCCTTCGGATACGATCGATTGAGCCAGCACGGTTGCGGTAGTTGTACCGTCACCCGCTGCATCGTTTGCCTGGGACGCAACTTCTTTTACCATTTGCGCACCCATATTTTCGAACTTATCTTCCAGTTCAATTTCTTTCGCAACCGATACACCGTCTTTAGTGATAGTTGGTGAACCGAACGACTTTTCCAATACTACATTGCGGCCTTTTGGGCCCAGAGTGACTTTAACTGCATCTGCTAATACGTTAACGCCGCGAACCATTCTGGAACGGGCGCTGTCGCCGAATTTAACTTCTTTAGCTGCCATTTTTCTTTCCTTTTGAATTCTTAGAGTTCTTCAATCGCTTGTTGATTGAAACCTGTAAAGTTCGGGTCGCTTAGCCTTCCAATACACCGAAGATTTCGCTTTCAGCCATGATCAGCAGTTCTTCACCGTCAATTTTGACGCTGCTGCCTGCATACTGGCCAAAGATTACTTTGTCGCCGGCTTTTACATCCAGGGGACGGACTTCACCGTTCTCGGTCGTTCGGCCCGGGCCAACCGCCAGAATTTCGCCTTGAGAAGGTTTCTCAGCTGCGGAACCAGGCAATACGATGCCACCAGCACTTTTTGTTTCCTCTTCAACACGGCGAATGACGACGCGATCATGTAAAGGACGGATATTCATGAGTTTTCAGTCTCCCAATTAATCTTGTTGTTTAGACAAGTAGATTTGCTACGTTTAATTTTGGTCAATTGCGCGGCAATCCACTTATTAGCACTCTCAACCGCAGAGTGCTAATAATAATGCTGCCGATGAATCCGTCAAGAGCCTCTTACACATACCTGGACTCTTTCTTCGGGATGCCTGCTAATTTGGGATGCAAAGCGAATTTTCAAGGCCTGGAGTAGTATTTATTTGATAAAATCGGCTAATTGTAGTGAATTCGCCACCCCGGATAACCAATTACCCTGCTGTGGGATCCGGTATCGGTGAACTACCTGCCGCATGGGGGTCATTACCAGCGTCAGGTCTTGTCTTTCTTTTCCGCCTCACCTTCAATAATCAGGTGACCTTTTCCGTCTTCATAGACCTGCGGATTGTCTGAATCGGCACTAGCCTCAGGCCGAGCTCGACGATATTGCTGACCATAAGCGGATGCTGAAAATGGACCAGTTGCCCCCCCGCGATGTATCCAGACGCCGGATGCACCGGCCGCACTGCCCATTGTGCCCACGGAATTCAGCATGCCCTTCTTAATCACATAAGACGCCATACCCCGGCGGGTGTGGGGCAGCAGCAGCAGAAACCCGATGCCGTCCGTTATAAAACCGGGAGTTATCAGCAATGCCCCACCCAATAGCAGCATCACACCTTCAACCATCTCATTACCCGGCATTTCACCTTGCTGGATTCGCTTATTCAGCCTCACCCAGGTTTGCAGGCCCTGCCAGCGAAACAGCGCCGACCCTAACATCGCCGTCAACACGGTAAGCAGGATTGTCACGCCCCATCCGACGGCCTGTGCCACTTGACCGAGCACCATGGCTTCCAGCAAGGCAAATATGAAAATAAACAGAAAGACGCGCCCGAATCCCATTATGGTTCCTAAATTTGTATGTATGGCTTTTAGCAGCCGTCAACTTGGGCTGCAATATCTTTATATGGAGACAAAACCTGGGTTTCCAAGTTCCCTTTTTGATCCGGTTCAGCCAGGCCCTCACCAGAAAAGGCGGTTTTAGGGCAGCCTTAAACGGCGAATAATATCCGGAAATATAATAGATCAGCCATGTTCTTGAGCATGTCTGGTGGTAATATTGGCCGGCTTTCCGAATATACCAACTGAATTACCTCATGAATAAACGCTGTATCAATACCGTCACAACCCTGTTCACCCGACCACTCGCCTTTCTTTTGGTTGTGCTGTTGATGGCCGGTACTACCTGTGTTCATGCAATAGAGGATGAGCCTGCTAACTACGTGTTCGCATCTTATTTAGGTAACGGACTTTATAACGGTACTGACAATTCGGTGTTTGTGCTCAACATCCCCTTGAGCTATGAAATCCCGGGACACTCGGATTACCGCCTGAGAATAACCACCTCGCTCGGATTTTATGAATATGGGCGGGATCAGATCGACGACTTACAGCTACCGGATGATGTCGGCACCATCGCGGTGATTCCGGGTATAGAAAAGGTGTTTAACATCACCGACCAATGGGAACTGACCCCCTACCTGGACATTGGCTGGGCCAAAAACCTGTCTACCCACGAATCTGCCCGAGTGTTTTCGACAGGCGTTCAAAGCCGCTATTCAATGGCGAGCAAATACGCAGATCACGTGTGGGTCAACAAACTGATTTACGTGGGCTATGAAACCGAAGATAGCCACGTGAAAGACAGCTATGTCAAACTGCTTACCGGGTATGATTTCAAAGTCGGTGCCTACATCCCGTTTATGGGGAGAAAGCTCGTACCCACCGTCTATGGCTCTCTTTTCTGGAGCTACAACGGCCTGGACTATTATCAGCGGTGGAAAAATAATTTTGAGAATGACCTGGTGTTCGAGATCGGCGCCTCACTCTTTACCAAAGAACCCATAGATCTCTGGGTTAGCGACTTTCAACGTATCGGCATTGGTTATCAGCATAACCCGATCGGCGGCGTGATCCGTCTTTTTCTCGGCACCCCCTTCTGATACAGACGTCCTGACCACACGCGCAGCTGTCCCTTTCGCCCCTGGAAATCCGGCGTTAAAACAGGAATAATCGCGACTCACAAGTCGAGCCTACATGAATAGAGGAACATGCTGTTATGGAATTGAAAGATAAAGTCGTGGTAATCACAGGGGCCGGCCGCGGGCTAGGTCGCGGAATGGCGATGACATTCGCCGGCAAAGGGGCCAATGTCGCCATAGTCGACTTGAATGAAGACGATATCGCTCAAACCGTTGCGCTCTGTGAAGAGCTTGGCGTGAAAGCCAAAGGCTTCAAAGTCAATGTCGCTCAAGAAGCGGAAGTTGAAAAACTGTTTAATGATGTGGTGACGGAGTTCGGTACCCTGAGCGGTGTCGTGAACAACGCAGGTATCACCCGTGACGGCCTGCTAATCAAAGCCAAAGACGGCACCATTACTAAAATGTCTGCCCAGCAATGGCAGATGGTAATCGACGTGAACCTGACCGGCGTGTTCCTGTGCGCAAGAGAAGCAGCCGCCAAAATGATAGAGCTGGGCGTGGATGAAGGCGTTATCGTCAACATCTCCAGCTTGGCTCGTCACGGCAGTTTTGGACAGACCAACTATTCTGCTGCCAAAGCAGGCGTCGTGGCCATGACCGAAGTCTGGGCAAAAGAATTATCCCGCTACAATATCCGCACCGGCGCCATTGCACCCGGTACCATCAATACCGACATGATCGCATCCATGAAACCGGAAGCCCGTGACCGCCTGATCGGTGCCGTACCGTTGAAGCGCCTGGGTGAAGCTGAAAACATCGCTAAAGCAGCTACCTTTATCTTCGAAAACGATTATTTTACAGGCCGGGTTGTCGAGGTGGATGGCGGGCTTCGATAGCAGCCACTTCACAATACGACACCCTGTTCTGCTCAAGGAGGGTAGCTTTGCCCCCTTGAGCCTGACTGTTATTCCTTTCAAGGTTATCCGCTCCGGACAGCCTGCTCCATAGCTTCTTGGAAATCGTGCCTAACTGATCTGGCCAGATCTTATTTGATCATATTTTAGTCGAAATTCTTTACACAAACCGATTCAGTAAAAACGCAGAATTGGCTCAACCTCCTGATCTTTAGGCCGTTTTCAATATTGGCATACTGATTGCTTTTTAACCAGCCAACTGGGTCACATTCTCCCGATACGCTTACTGACAATGACACTGCGATCGGCATCACCGTTACCCAATAAATACAGCACCAAGCTAACACTAAGATCATCAGGAGATTACACATGAAAAAAATAATTACTGCTGGCGCTTTCGCCCTTTCGATGATGGTTATGGCATCACCTTCGTATGCTACCTGGGGTCATACCGGCGGCTATGACAAGCCCGACCTGAAGCAAATTTTTCAGAAGATAGAGCAAGCCAAAGAGAAAAAGCACAAGAAGATTGCGAAGATCATCAAAAGTAAAAAAAATCACCATAGCAAGAAAAAAGAGCGCTGCAACACGGTTCCGGAAATGGATGCCGCGGGCGCAGGCTTAGCCCTCGCTCTAGCTGGTGGTATCGTATCAATCGCCCGTGAGCGTCGCCGTAAACAGAAATAACGGCCAAAAAGGTGACAAAAAAGGCCTCTGAGTCCACACTCAGAGGCCTTTTTCATTTATTTCACACTGACTAGAGAAGCATCTTTAACCATGTGGCACCGATCTAAACTGGATGGTATTTTAGTTCTCTCTGCCATTGGAATCTTGGCGCTGGAACTGCTCTTCGTCTCTTTGCGATTTGACGCTGGGCTGCTACTAAGAAACAGTAACCTCTCCATTTGGCAATCGTATTTTGGTTATTTCGGAAGCCTGGCGAAGATACTGGTAGTCGCGGTTTTCATACTTTTGTACATCTGTAAGTCCCGCCTCAATCTGATTTGGCATCAACTACTGGCACAGTTTTCCAGACCCCGGTTTTTTATCGCCCTGACTCTGCAGTTACTTTGTTATCTTGGCTTACTGTATTGTTCAACCCGCATCTTCAGCAAACCCGAACTTGCCGACGATACTCCTGCTTTTCTTTATTTAGCCTGGTTGGCCTTCGTTGTTGCAACCGCTGCCTGCTGGGTGAGCTGCGTGACCAACTGGAATCATCTGCGTACCGTACTCGCGGCAGAACAAAAAGCCCTCGCCCTGACGGCTGTTACCACCGGCATTGTTTGGGCATTAGCGCTTTTAAGCCAGGAAATGTGGCGCTTCCTTTCCGTTATCAATCTTGTTGAAGGCACATTTATTATTTCGCATTTTTTGCTGGGGTTCTTCGACAATTCCCTGATATACATGGACAGCACGAATAAACTGCTGGGCCTGGGCGATTTTACCGTGCAGATTGCGCCGGAGTGCTCTGGCTACGAAGGGATCGGGTTGATTTTGGCTTTTACGTTGCTGTACCTGTATCTCAACCGCAACGACTTACGCTTCCCCAGGGCATTATTGTTACTCCCAGTCGGCGCTATTGCGATCTGGCTACTCAACAGCGTACGCATTACGGCTTTAGTCATTATCGGCCACACGTGGTCACCGGAAGTGGCCGTCGGCGGCTTCCACTCCCAGGCTGGCTGGATCACGTTCATCATCACCTCCCTGGGGGTCCTCTGGTTAGCGGATCACAGCGGACTGCTCAGAAAGCCTGTCGAGCTGGGCACCCGGGTAGAACCTGTGCCCGCTTCCCTTAATTTACCTATTGCAACCCTGCTTCCCCTGGTCGCTCTTCTGGCTACCACGCTGCTCAGCACCGCGTTCATTAGCGGCTTCGATGTCCTGTACCCGATACGGGTGGTAGTGGTCGCGATAGCCATTAGCAAAGTATGGCCGCTTCTGCACCTGCGCCCTTACCGGCTAAGCTGGGAGGCGCCGTTCGCCGGCGTGCTTGTTTGCGTGTTATGGATTCTCTTATTGGGAACTAACCCGGAAGCTAACACGGCGTTCATGTCCGGTTTGGTCGACCTGCCCGGGTATTGGGCACTAGCCTGGCTAGCATTCCGTTTTATCGGATCTGCAGTGACCGTACCCATTGCCGAGGAACTGGCTTTCAGAGCCTACCTGCTGTGCAAACTCGCACGAGCTGATGTGACCACGCGGGGTGACGTTTCGGCGCACGGCAACCGACTCATCGTGGTCAGCTCAGTTGTCATCTCTTCACTCGCGTTTGGAGCATTACATGGCGCGTGGATAGCAGGAACAGTGGCTGGCGTCGTTTATGCCTTGGTCAGAATCCGGACTCGCCATGTCGGAGATGCCATTTTAGCCCACGCAATTACCAATGGTTTGTTATGTGCCTATGCTGCTATGACCGGCGAATGGTCCGTTCTGTAGCCAGGCATATAAGCATGGACTAAACGGCACCACTGCCTTTCAGAACCGCAGGCACCGTCAACACGAGTATCTTAATATCCAACCAGAGTGACCAATTATCAATATACTCCAGATCCAGTTCCAGCCACTTCTCGAACGGCAGATCACTACGACCGGAAATCTGCCAGATACAGGTTAGACCCGGCTTCACACTAAACCTTTTACGCTGGATACCCCGATCAAATAGATCCACATCCCGCATCGACATCGGCCGCGGACCTATCAAACTCATGTGGCCCCGCAGGACGTTCAACAGCTGAGGAATTTCATCCAGACTTGTTTTACGGAGAAAGGCGCCCACCCGGGTCACCCTGGGATCGCGCTTCATTTTAAAAATCGGCCCGTCCGCTTCGTTCAAATGCTCCAGTTCTTTCAATTTCTGCTCCGCATCGATACACATTGTGCGAAACTTCACCATCGGGAAGCGACGTTTATGGAAACCCACCCGCTCCTGGATAAAAAAGACCGGCCCGCCATCGTCCAACTTGATAGCGATAGCAATAAAGGCCATCACGGGTGCAATTATCGGCATGGCCAACACGGTAAGCACAATATCAAAAAGGCGTTTAGTTACCAATTTTCCGGTGTCGTGCGCCACCGGTTCAAACCGAAGCACCGGGATTGAGCCCAAAGAGGTGAGTGAGATTCTGGATGCGTTGAGATCATACAGATCCCCCATCACCAGAAACTGTACCCCCTCTTCTTCACAGGCGGTCGCAATCATCGCAACATCATTCATCATGCTACGCGGCAAGGCGAGTATGACTTCTTCAACGATATGCGTTCTCAGGATGGCCGAAATCTTATCTACCGTGCCCAACACCTCAACCTCGCCAACGTGCTTGCCTACCATAGCCTCGTCTGTATCGAGGTAACCGACTATGGAAACGCCCCATTCCAAATTAGATTTCAGCTCTTTGGTCAACCGGTGCGCACGCTCACCCGTCCCGATAATTAAAACCTTTAGATAATTGGCTTCTTTCTCAACCTTTTTATTGAAATACCACCAAACTAAAAACCATCGGTTGACGATAAGCACCAAAAACAGCACCACGAAATAGCTACTGATTAATTCTCGGCTCAAATAATCAATTTTCAGCACAAACGAAAAAAGCAATGTAACAAACAAAGCAATCATCAATGCCTTGAAGGTGGAAAAGGCAAAGCGGGAGAGCTTTTCAGGCCTGAAGCGATCATATAAACCGCAGGCATTCATGGATAACGCCAATGCCGGAAGTATTACAGCGAGCAACGGCATGTTGGCGTACATACCGGACTCATCACCGAACAAACGAATATGTATCCGCGTCAGCGAAACAAAAATGAGCGCCATAAGGCAAATATCTAAGATGATTAATAATCGCCTTAACAAATGTGTCTTTGCGTCAGTCATGGAGGTTCTAACAGCCCTTAGCGAGTGAATAGACTATATTGGAATACAAATAATTAATCGGTACTAAAAAGTGTATTTTAAGTTTTAACAACTGAGTAGGCCTTACAATGGCTGACCTTTAGGACAGGAGCTTCTTCCACCCGATATCGAGAATCTTGTTGCAGCTGATTCTATTGAACGTCTATGACACCAGATACACCAGGGATTCAGCACTATAAGCTTGAAACATTGCTGCATCACACTGCAGAACATCCATGTTAAGGGGCGCTAAGTCGCATATTATTGGTTATAGCGATTTATTCCAACTTTTTGGAAGCATCTTCCAGCGACAATGTCCCGTTTCCATTGCTAATTGGCGTCAGCCCCTGTTTCTTGTCGTTGATAACAAGCATCACAATTTCAGCATTGATCTTGGCAGACAAGAACGCATATCCGTAAATCAGAGCTGTATCACACAAAACATTAATAATACGGGGTAAGCCACCGCTGTGTTTCCAAATCAAATACTTTGATTCATCATCGAACAGCGTAGGATCACCACCTGCCTTGGAAATACGGTGCATTATATAAAGATAAGTATCCTGCTGGCTAAGGTTACTGAGGTGGTAATCAACTGCAATACGCTGAGCGAACTGGCGCAGCTCAGGTTTGCGCAACAAATCCCGCAACTCCGGTTGCCCCACCAGAATAAACTGGATTAACTGGTGCTTGCCAAAATTGATATTCGAGATCATGCGAACTTGTTCAAGAAACTCAAAGTCCAGCTTTTGCGCTTCATCTATAATCATGATGCACTGCCGGCCTTCTTTATATTCGCTAATTAAGAACTTAGTCAGTTCACCATAAAGCTGAACCTGCCCCTCAACTCCCTCAGGAATAATTCCGAAGCTAAACAAAATCCACTTCAGTAATTCAGATCGTTCGTAAACCACAGTATGGTTTAGCAGCCCCACGGTGTACTTAGAATCATCCCGATCCAGCAGCTTCCGAACAAGCGTCGTTTTACCTGTTCCAACATCGCCGGTGATGATAGCGAAGCCGTCTTTAGTCAGGCCGTACTCAAGTACACTCAACGCCTGCTGGTACTGACTACTCATAAAAAGATAGTCAGGGTCAGGCACTAGATTGAAGGGCATCTCTTCGAGCCCATAAAACTCACAATACATAAGTTTTCCAATTCACTGTTATGTCACACAAAGGCTGTTGAACTAATGAAGTCATTACCAGCAACTACTTGAACCAAGCGAGCTATGAATACTAATACCCCCACTCCTGCTGAGCTTTCCGATCGCTATCTGGAGCATTATTAAGCACATAGCCGGCAATATTTACATCTTTCAACAAGTCCATACAGGATTCCAGCTGTTCGCGGGTAGTATGACCGGAATCCACAACCACCAATACCGCATCCAGGTTTGCGGACAGAGCGACCGCATCATCTCCCACGAATACGGGGGGCAAATCAAAAATGGCTACCAGGTTATCGTCATTCTGCCTAACCTGGTCAATGAGAATCCGCAATGCATCCCCCATTAACAAATCGGAGGAGCCCTGCAGGGGGTGCGTGTTAACAATCACACCTAAATCGTCAATCCCGGGACAGACAACTACCTCTTCCAGAGAAGCCTTCCAGGATAAAAACTCACCCAGACCGTAATCCGGGTCGATTCCGAACATTCGGCTGAGTGCAACTTTCCGCATATCCGCATCAATCAATAGCGCAGAATGGTTCGGCGTCATCGCAATAGCAACAGCCAAATTAGTGGCTGTCAACGTTTTACCGGAGGAGGATGACGGTCCTGTTACGCCAATCACCCGCCATTTATTCTGGGACATCACACGAAGAATTTTAGTGCGCAGTAAGCGGTACGACTCCGACACCGGGTTGGTCAGCATACCCGCAATAATCTTGTTCGACTCCAGCAGCGGCTTCGGAACTTCAATTCTGTTGTCAAAAGCAGAACCCAGACCAGATACAATTCGCTTGTCTTCCTGAACAACTTCGCGGGTTTTGTTCGCCTGTTTAATTGCCCTCGTAATACGATCCATATTATTCAAACCTTCCAAAGGAAGATAACTTCCTGAAAATGCAACACTTCATTATCGGTATTAGCCCCCATGCTCAAATGTTCCGGAATAAATATACGCCTTGGTTAACATACTATCTACCAAGGGTCACCACTTTACGGCAGACAACTAACTCAGTTCATTATAACGTAAGGTGCTTATATTTGGCCTGCTACCTACAACTATATAGTGTAGCTTTGATCACTATTTATGAAATAATTTCAAGCCCCCTCAGCGCAGGCGAACCCCACCATGTGCAATCAGGGCATTGATCGGGCAAAACTTCAAGCCAGCCTCAGCGAGAAAGGCAAAATTTATACCAAGATAACAATACTGGTAAGGAACACAACAACATCGGGGCACTGTTTGTACCTTCACCCGTTATGCCATCGGCATATTCACTAATTCGCTCCTAAACCACTAAGTCTCGACGCTTATACGGTGACCTATAATAAGCCGAGGCGACAATATTAGACAGCTTTATCCACCTAACAGCATCGAAGTCTATACAGAAGTTAACACTGTTATATACAGGCCCGCGAACCAAGCAAATTCTGAATTAAAACTTACAAGCCATTATCAATGAAACAGTTTTTGATTCAGGTAGAGTCGACTACAATGACCCCGCAAATTATACCAACCGATAACGCGCACTGCATTATCGGTATCAATTTGAAATTCCGGGCTTCCACCACGACCATGCGATCGACTGGTCCCAAGTATGCCCTGATTCCAAGCCATATTCACAAGGCCACGTATGCGCAGCAGCCCCTTTATTAAAAACATTATGCTCATGATAAGCGGAGGCGCGGCGGGCTCACTGTTCTCTTTGGCCATAGCACCGATTATCAGCCGCTTATACGACCCTGCCGACTTCGGTGTAGCAGCACTGTTCCTGTCCATTGCCGCACTCATAGGCAACCTTGCCCCGCTCACCTATGAGCGAGCGATTGTGATAAGCAAAACCCAGGATGAAGCAAATTCGCTGTTGAACGCCGCGTTATTTTGCATGTTAACCGTACTTATATGCACCACGTTGATCTTGGTCACAAACTCAATGCATAGCTTCCTTCCTTATCAGGATAAGCTCGGAGCCTGGCTGTATCTAGTACCCGTAATGGCGCTAATAGTCGGATCCGGAGTGATTCTCGAGATGTGGACCGTACGCTACAAACACTTCAAAAATCTGGCTATGGCCAATATGGTAGACCCAATATCACTCGGTTCAACCAGGCTGGCACTGGGTTATTTTCTAGGGTCGGCCGTTTGGCCGCTAATTAGCGGCCTATTTATTGGTGCACTTTTCAAGATCGGAATTCTGGCTTCTTTAAGTTTAAGCACACTGAAAACTGCATTTAGGAGCTTTAACGCACGATCCCTCAAAAAGACCCTGCGGGAGTATAAGGATTTTCCCATATTTAATGCGCCTGCAAGCTTTATCAACCGACTTGCGTCCGAGCTGCCCATGTTGATATTCGGAGCACTGTACGCGCCTGAAATCGTGGGTTTCTATGCGATCGCTATCCGCCTGCTGCAAGCCCCCGTTACGGTCTGTTCCAATACTGCCAGGAAGGTATACCATCAACGCTTGGCCGAGCAAAAAAACAACGGTAAAAGACTTACGAAATCGTACATTCAATTTCTGGCGTTCTGTTTTGTAGTCGGCCTGGTACCTTTTGGCGCACTTTATTTGTTCGGTGAGGAGTTTATAACCCTGTTGCTCGGGGAAAAGTGGAGAACAGCGGGCGTCTACAGCGAAATACTAATTCCCTGGCTTTTCTCTCTTTGGCTTACCATACCCAGCTCGGTCGTCGTTGAGGTGCTTAGAAAACAAAATATTTGGCTATATGTGCAAGTATTTCACCTGACTTCAAGGTCGTTAGTCTTCTTTCTGGGCTCCCTATACGCTCTCAGCATCGAGGAGATGTTGCACTATTTTGTTCTGGTTTGCTTGGCTGGAAGCTTACTGGTCATGACAGTTTGCTTTGTAACCTCGTACCGTTATGACAAGGGTTTGAGCGACGCCAACTCTCCTTCCCCTTAATCAGTAAACATAGAAGCCCATCGGGTATCTTTATAAGCGGCCTTGAGTTCCGAATAGTTCTCTACTAAATCTGGTAACTTTTCCGGGTTTTGGCGCTTTAACACGGTGCGGGGAGGTAATCTATCCATACCTAGAAAATCCAGGATCTGCTGGTAAACTTCCGGATCACGCACAAAATCCTCATAAAACACAGTTATGGTCTTATGGTTCTTAAATGTCGTGTTCGCTGCCTCAGCCCTCGATTCCGTCTTTTCGAAAACATCTCTCAGCTCTTCGACTGATATATAAACTTTCTTTTTTTCCGCCGCCCCCCTGCCCTGATGGGTAGACATCCACTGGTCATTAGCGACCGCAATTTTGTGGGACACATGACTTTTCAATACATTACGGCGTTGTAAGTGGATCACGCGAATGTCCTCCATGCGGGCAAGATCGTCCCACACATCACATGTTTCCTGATCCAACGGATGATAATAAAAAATTTTGAAGCCTTTGGCCTTGATATAAGCTGGCTGCTTACGGTAAGCGGACTGCAGGATAGACTTGTAGTTTCTGCCACTCAATTTCCAGAATTTCTCGCCTTCACAATATACGTTCGGATGAGAATTCAGATAAGAGAGCAATAGGTTCGACCCGGTCCGAGACTTCGTCAAAACCATGAATTTCTGGTAATCACGCCCCCCAAACAAACCGAGCACATTCAGTTTAACGACTTTATATGCTTTAGCTGGGTCTTTTTTCGCTGCTTCAAACATTTCGATGTATTTGTTCATTGGACCTTAATACCTTCAACCACATCCCACCAAATGTCCGTCGATTCAGAACCTGGACTGAATTGGCTGCAGACCCCAAGGCCAGCCCCCCAGATTGTCCGGGAACCAGATCGCCCTATGGACTCGCGGCACAGACTATAACTCTAGCCCAAATCCTGCCCACCACGACAGTGACCCAATGGAAATGGCCCAATAAATATGACAGTAGAAGCAGGATCGACAAAGAGCCGCAAGATTACAACCGAAAACTAGCCAGATCAAGACGAAACAGCCCGTACGGGCCGTTTGAGAAAAGCCCACTCAAAATGACATAGAAGATCACACCAAAGCTCGCAAAAATGAGACATACCTCACACTAGTACCCCCTCACCCCCCTATAATAAGACCATCAAATAACTGCACATGTTTTCGTATGTGTCAGTTTCCATGGAATATGTGCAACCCACATCTCAGAATTCGATATTGCGTGAGGTCTGTATCACATATCAGCGGATCAATGCCCTGCCTTGATTATTTCTGGCTAAGGCTTGGACTATAATGAATTCGTTAACCCAGCGAGCACTTGGCTCAGCAAAAAGCGATTTAGTAAGGAGATTTTTCAATGAGCAGATTTACTTTAGGAGTGCGCAGAAGCACATTAAAAAATGTGTGTAAAGCACTTACAGCGAGCCTGGTACTAGCTTCGCCCCTAGCCTATTCCGATATTTTATATCGCGGGGATTTTGAGACTGGATATATAAAGACAGGTGGAAAAGACCGCAACAATAGTTTTTATTATGGTGCTTTCGGGCCTAACTGCTCCAATAGCGTCAACGCCTACAACCAGGACAATGACAACCGCTTAGTCTCAAACAACGTACGTTATGGAAAATACGCAAACGCCCAGACAATCCGCTATAACTGCAACTATAGCTCACTGAACAATGGTATCCACCAAAAACCAAGGCAAGCGCTGAGCATCTTTGAAGCTCAGAAAATTGAAGAAGGCAAAGAGTATTGGGTCGGCCTGTCTTTTAAAGTAGATAGCAGCTGGGTCAGCGATCACTCAAATAACCGCGATAACCTTTTCCAACTCTACAAAGAAAAAAATTCAAACGGTGCATCCGGACGAAGAAATGCGGCTAACGCCATAAATATCGAGGAATTCGACGGCAAATTCCGAGCCAGCTTCAGAAACAGCTATTCAAGCTCAGGACAATCGAAAAGTTATTCCTGGCCTACCAAAAAGAACCAATGGCAAGACGTCGTATTTAACTTCCGTATGTGCAAAAAAGGCACAAAAAATTGCAACGGTTTCATTAAAATGTACCTCAACGGAAGCTCCAAACCAGTCTTCACTCACAGCGGCACCAACACAGAAACGGATCGGCACAAAATCGCGATGAATATATACAAATATTCTTGGCATTGTATGGACGCATCATCGAAGACTTACAAACAGTGCATGGCCAACAAGGCATCTACTCGCTCCACGAAGCCACGCACAGTGTACTTTGATGAGCTCATGGTCGGCGACCATAATAGTAGCATTGGTGAAATTGCCCCCTACTATTTTGGCTCTGCACCGAACCCACCCAGCTCTTTAGCTGCAAAAGTTAACTAAAAGTAAAAACTGAAAACTAAAAAATCCGATGCTACACCAATTAGCATCGGATTTTTTATGCCAAGCCAGATACCACCGTTTTTCCTCAGTAAACTCCTCAGCTTACCCAACGTGCCCTGACAACAGCCCATGCCTCATTGCACCTCGCGAATCAGTTAATATGGGCCGCCCCCTATAACTTTGCAAATTCTTCGCCTTGGCAAAACCGGAATATCTGAAATATGCTGCTCTGAGTATTTGATTTTAGCAAATTCAAGTAGTGGACTAGTCCCCACTGAATCACATTGGAGCAGACTGTAACGAACAGCTTAGCGATGGGGAGCAGCCATTATTTATCCACATACATTGAACTAGCCGAGAGACAGCTGAATTACCAAGCTAACCTAACCCGGCCACCTACTTTAGTCGATTACAGGAATAATTCCGATGGGCTTGGCCCCGGTAATAGCTAACATATCCCTGGCACTCCGAACTGTATTATCCATAACCTCAGACATAAAAACTCGTCCGCCGGCCACAACAGCTGCAAAAATAAAAGAAAGCATAAATAAAGCAATACGATTAGGCCTGACCGGCTCACGTGGTAAATTTGCGCCGGCGAGCAAAGTGAACCGTTCGCCCTTTTGCTCTTGTTCCATACTTTGCGCCAGCTGAGCTTCATACAGCCGGCTTTTTATGTTCGAATACTCTTTCTGGGCCCGCTCCAAATCGCGCATGAGCTGGTTATATCTCAGCTCTACCGCAGGATTCGCACCGAATTTTTTCCCTAATTCGTCTATTGTGCTTTGAAACTGCGCTTTTCTGGCCTTTGTACTTTCCAGTTGGGATATTACCTGGTTCAACTCTTCCGAAATAGATAAGTATTCAGGGTTAGTCGCTACCACCAAATCACCTTGATCTGCATAACTACCAGATGCGATCTCGCTCTCCAGATCCTTAATCAACTTTTGTTGCTGAATCACATCCGGATGATTCTGAGTGTAGGACTGCAACGCTATTTGCAGATCTAGCTTAGCTTGCTGAAGCCGAACCACGGGGTCTTGCAAGGCAGCCGAATCTGTATTATCGGAAATCACATGTTTGCGTGTACCTTTCAGACGGGCCCTCAACTGCCCCTCCCTTGATTCAAGAAAGCTGATTTCGCCGTTGATATTGATAAGCTCCTCTCGCTTATTGCCAACTTCTTTTCTTGCGTCATCCAATTGCTCTGGTAAAAATTCAAAATCCTGCTCGCGAAGCTGGGCTATTTCGTTTTCCACCCCATGTATCTCTTCTTTCAGCCGCGCTTGTACCTGGTTGAGGAACGTGGTCACCTGAACCGTTTTTTCCGATCGAGCGCTTTTATTTTCCAATAGTAGAAGTTGAGTCAACTCGCTGGACATCGTTGCGGCCAATTTAGGGTCGGTTGATTCGTACGCCACAACAAAAGAAACCACAACATTACTGCTACGACCACTCTTTCCCTCTGTCACTGAAACATCCATCAAATCCACGTAAAGATTCTCAAATATAGTATCGAGAACTTCCATTTCATCTTCGGTCAACTCTGATTCGACTATATCGGGGCCAGCTGTAGTCAGATCGCCCAACCCAGAACTCTCGATATCCTCCACAGTCAAATCGCTGTTACTCAACTCGTCAGCTAACGTAGAATCCAATGCTTCAGGGCTTACCTTAGCATCTGCTGGTTCTTGCAAAGATGGCAGCATGCCTACTTTGCGGGCAAGCTTGATCAGTTTTTGCTGGGAATAGGCCTTCTGCTGCAGTACCTGAATACGCTCCTGAATGTTCCCGGTTATAGTAGTCGACACAAGATCAGCAGAAATCTGACGTTCGATCAAAACCGTTGACTCTGACCTGTACACGTACGGCATCGACATAACGATTGCAACCCCAATCAGAAGCGCTATGGTAAATGTAACTATGAACGCTATTTTTCTCCGCTTGACCGCATCCAGCAGGTTACCGATATCTTTCAAACTACTCGCTTCATTCATTTAACTAAAATCCTTTGAGATAAGGCACATGAACCCCTTAGGCTGGGGGTATCTAGCTAAGGCGAATGGTGTATTATTCTATTCAGGCCATATTAGTGCAATAGAAAGAATGTGACACTAAACCCACAAAGCCCCCTAAACAAGTAACATTGCGTAAGCAACTTTTCCCGCTGGCGAACAGTAGAGGCTAGACAATTCCGCACCAGCCTTTTACCGCTCCATACTTGTTTGAAATACAGAGCTATAATGACAAATGCGCTAACAAGTTAACCTTAGCTGTCTTGACTTTAAAGTGGCTGCAAATGCAAAATGCCTGAGGCATCAACCCTGAGTATAGCTGCGCTATTTTGACTTGCTTTGCACCTAGACGCAGAAAGCCTCCCAAAGTGTGGGCATTCAGAAGCCGGGCAAGCCGTCAGAAACAGGGCGATTTAACCATCAATTGTACGGACTACCCCCGCCCACAGCCATCCAATCAATCCGATGACATTAAGAATGTAGATAAGTAAATAATGGCTAGCTATACGAATTATGTAAAAGCCCTCAAGACACTGCTCGACCGTGTTCCATATTGGAGGCGGGTTTCGATGTCCTTTATAACGGTTTTTGTGTTGGGCACGCTAGCGGTTAGCCTTATTCCGCCAACCTATAGATCATTAGTCAAAATAATGTTCGTGCAGAATGAAATGCCTGAACCCCTCCTTGATACGACTGTCGGGGGCTCTACGGAAGAGAGGGTTAAGATACTTTTCACTCAACTGACCACATCTGAGAAAATCAAATATTACGTAGTTGAGCATAAATTGAAAACTACGGCTCTGGATGCACTCGAAGAAGAAGAGATCGATAGTATAACTGAGGACCTCAGAGGCAAACTATCCTTTCGATTCTATGAGGAGCTTTTGGGTCGTGAAGCCTGGGGTAGAGAGATATTCAAAACCACCGGGTTTGTCATCGGTGTCGATGGTCCTGATCCGGACTTGACCGTGGGGGTCATTAACGCCCTGGGTATCGATATGGTTTTGGAAAACCAGGAATCAAGAATTCAAGAAGCTCAGAGCGCCCTGAACTTTGTATTGTCACAAGAAGCCTTTTATAAATCAAAAACCAAAGATCTTGAAACTCAGATTGCCGGCTTAGAGCAGTCTAACTACGACATTTTACCCAAACAAAATTTAGCAAATAGAAACAAGCTACTTAAACTCAGAGAACGGGTAAATTTTTTAAACAACACGATAGAACTAGAGGAAAGTTTATTAAATCAAACCAACCGGCAACTTGATTTGTTCCCCTCCGATGCAAATGCAAATCAGGTGACAGCTTACCTGCAGAGGTTGCTGAGCGATTACACGACACAGCTGACCATGTTAAAGGAAAGTGTAAAGAGCGATCATCCGGACATAGTGAACTTAAAAGAAAATATTCTGGAGCTAGAAACTCAATTAAAATCCGGCAATGCCATCCCGAATGCCGCGATACTAAAAGACTCGATATTCTACAAGCGTCTCATCGATAAAAAAGACAGGCTCGCGTCTGAAATCGAAAGAAGAAAACTCTTGTTGAGTGAGGCCAACCGGGAAATGTCTGAAACAAGTAGCATCCTGCGCAATGCTGAAAACTCAATAGAAAGAAAATACAATGATCTGGTGCTGGATCAACATATCGTGCGCAAAGAACTAGATGAACTAAGAAGAAAAATCTATCATGCTCGAGTCGCTCTTGCATTAGAAAAGTCGGGTAAAGCCGGGGGTCTTGATCTTATATCGCAGGCGGCAAAGCCAAAGAACTCTATTTACCCGAATAAATTAGGCTACTATATTTTCATCGTTTACGTAGCTCTGCTCGCTTCATGGCTCAGCCTTAGAATAAAAGCACCTAGAAATACTATGATTAATACCAGCAAAGATCTCGAATCCATTGTCGGATCAAACATGATTTATACCATTCCGACCATCGGATAGAGACGCTAGGCTTCGAATATGGAAACCAGTCTGGCGATATTACTTTCTTTCGAAAACTCATCGAGCACGTGCTTCTGAGCGCCGTCGACCAATTGCGCTTTCAGGTCATTATTGGATATTAACTTCAACATAGATCTAGCCAATGATTCCGGATCCGCTGGGGAGGCCAACAAACCTGTGACCTCGTCAATGACCAATTCAGGTACTCCGGATACTGTTGTGCTTATGGATGGAATCCCATAGGACATGGACTCCATCAAAACAACCGGGATACCATCCACGTCGCCACTTTCTCGATCCTGTTCGCATGCCAAAACAAAGCAATCCAGGCTTCTCATCCAGGCGGACACAGCAGATGGATGTAGAGCACCAACCAAACTAACCGCACTTTGCAAACCCAGCTCATTGATTAAGTTTTCGATCTCCGAACGCTGCGGCCCACTTCCAGCGATCTGCAATGAGAGCGGTTGGAGTTTACTTTCGTTCAAAACGATTTTAAATGCTCTAAGCAAGGTTAAAAAACCTTTTTTTCGCACCAGCCGACCCAAACTTCCAAAAACGAAACCTGACGGATTGGACTGACTCGATTCAACCTCGCTTCTTCCGGATTCCGGCAGATCCAGAATACACCTGACAACTAAAATTTTTGACGGTTGTATACCTATGGATTCGAAGTAGTTCTTATTGAAATCGGAAATCGTCACTAGAGATTTAGCACGCTGTGCTTTTTCCACCAAAAGCTGGCCATGATTATAGATATCCGCTGCATGTGCAGTTACGGTAAATGGGACTCCGCATAAAGACGATGCATACATCGCAACCTGGGCAGGGCTATGTATAAAGTGCACATGAAGATGATCTACTCTGTATTCGCTTAGCTGTCTTGCTAGAAAGTTCGCAGCTAAGAATTGAAAAACTAATTTTCCTTTTGCTTTCAGCCCTTTAGTTACACTCATGTCATGCCAGAGCAAACCGAGAGTTTTGAACATACTTTTAGGTGAGGAGACAAGCGCAATAAAAAACGCATATATATGCAGAATCCCAGATTTTGAGTATATCGCCAGTGCCTCCGGCAATCCCTGCTGATCAACATCGGCGCTATTCGGGTTGCCTCTTAGTGAATATATCGATATTTGATAGCCAAGGGAGATCAACACACGGATTTCCCTGTAGACAAACGTCTCAGATACCACCGGATATTCCGGTACCAAATAAGCAATATGCTTTTTCGATTTCACAAAAGTTCCCTTAATATCGACGACTTATCATTGAATCGCTGCCTTCGCTTTATAAAGCTCAATATAAGGGCCTGCTCCACCGGATGATTCACCCACAAACGACTCAATCAGCTCCAAGTTAGGACTACTTCGGACACTATCAAGAAACTCCATTCCTACGCCTTTATATTTCGGGGATTTCAATAGATAGTCTGGCCGTATCACAAAGTATTCAATACCTTCAGCAAGATATTCTTCCAGGTTAACAAGAGTCCGATCATTATATAACGTCAGGTCGTAGCGTTTTCCGGTGTTAGCCTCTAACTCAAGTTGAAAATACTTTGCCTTGCCTGACTCATTTCTTTCTTGAAATTGCTTAATTGCGACCTGTATATTTTCCCGTGAGTTCAAAAGCGGCGTGGAACCACGAAAGCTTTGAGCGGTAAACCCTTCAATCAATATTTTCGAGTTTGCAGGGACGTTTGATTCAATCCAGTTTCGAGATACAGTGCGTGAGTCCTGAATCAGTAGCTTAGCATTAGCTTTGATTACCCCTTGAACTCCAACGATAAAAAGTAATGCGACTAGTAGCAACGACAAGGTCGTAGAACTAACAGGAACATGTTTGCTAATGAATGTAGCCACCACCACTATCAATTGAGCTGCGAAAATGGCAAAAATAGGAGTCAGCGGCAGCACATACCGGGTAAACATAAGTACAGGATCCGCAGACAAAGCCAATGCCAGGAAAAAAATGCCGCCGAACAAAACTAACAAAATAGCCCCAAGTTTTGGCTTTAAAAACGCAGACAACATACCTACGAGAGACAGAACAAAAACAATGACTCCCATGCTTGAAATAATTGCGTCAATATAATAGCCGAGAGGACTGAAAGCTTCCGCCCCCCCTTCCAGGCCATCAAGCCCGGAGCCCCCATCTGCATCCCCACTGCTACCTTTGTAAATCTTAAACACACCAGATATGACGGTTGTAAAGTAGAACAGAATTCCAGGATTCCCCAATACATAGACGAGGACCAAAAAAAGACACGCCAAGATCCATTTTTTATCAAAAGCAGCCAGCACCACATTTCGACTTTCAGATTTCTGACGAGATAGATGTGCTAGATAAAAAGGGAACACAAGTATAAAACCGGGCATCTTAGTCATTGAGGCAAGCGCAATAAAAAATGCTGCCCATAGATAGTTACTCAGTTTATTGCTTTCCAAAACACGTAATATAAAAATAAATGAGGCAAGGCAAAGGCAGGTGAGCGGAATGTCTACCGTTATATAATGTGATAACTGGGCATGAAGCAGGTTAACGCACAATAAGGCTGCAGCGATGACTCCAACCAACCTGGAATACACCCTGCTTCCTATCTTATAAACAAGGAATAAGCACAAGGTGCCGATTACCGCGGTAGTAAATCGGCCCATCAAATAGAAGTAACTTGGATCACGAATAAACAATAAAGCAAAATCTTTTGCTGAATCCACCATCCCAACTAATTTTAGAAAGACAAATAGCAGACCAAAGTCGGCGAAAAGCACATAAAAATACCCACCCTTTCCGATCCTGGTGAAATCAAAACTACCACTTGCCAGCTGTAACGCGCGATTGACTTCAAAGCCCTCGTCCTCATGATAGAGATTCGGCAGCCCGAAGGAGATTCCCCATACACGAAGCACAAAACCAACGAACATCACGCCTATCAACAACCAAAGCAAAGGAGACTGACGTACTTCCGCCATACCATTTTTCAGATAAACCCAGATTAGCTTCATTTACAGCTCCCCAAACCCTTTCGAGAGATCACTTACCATTAAAATCACTTCCGTTGCAACTCGGGTAGACCCACTAGTTTACACATGAATCTAAACCACGCTGGCCCTGTTCTTACGACAGCCCTACTCAATCACGGCCGAATCGAGCCTTAAAGTATTCCGCACTTTCGTTTACTCCGTCGGAGTAGGATGTCCATCTAAAATTGAATACACGATCAATACGCCGGCTATCCAATTTTATGTGCTGCCCCCAAAGTCTCACCAAAGAGGGTGGCATGCTTTCAGGTAGCCACTCCGCTCGCACCCGAAACTTGCTAAAAACGCGCTCCATCACTTTGATTGGCGGGGCCACTAATTTTGTTTCCACCAATACAGCCTTACTGCTTAAATAACGCAATGGTGTCGCTTCCAATGCCATTGCAAAATCGTGAAAATAGCGATTCCAGCGGGGGCTATCAGGCGCGGAGAGATTAAACCGGTTCAGGCCATGATCGTCTAATGCCTGGAGGCAATGCAAAGTAGCATTTGCAACGTCATCCACATGAACCAAATTGGACCAACCATCACCCGCTTCAGCCAAATCACCTAATCGGCGGGAACTAAGCAGTTTTCCGACCCTATCAGTCCATAGCTGGCTACCTGGGCCATAAATACACCCCGGCCTCAATATATATAGGCTTCCACCCTGATCGGCATATCGCTCAAACGCCCTTTCCGCCGCTATCTTCGCCTCCCCATACCAACCAATATTCGGTTCTAAGCCCGTAGACTCTGTAACCAACCCTTCTTGATTACCGTAGACCGACATTGTGCTCATGTGTATCAATTTTGGTTTATGGGGAGTATTTAGCAGGACACTCACTAGGGACTCAGATGTCTCCATTATGGTCTGCTTGGATCCCGTTACGCAATTCACGACACAACCTACATCGGACACTGCCCTGGCCAACTGCGCTCTATCCAAGGCGTTAATAGCGACAGTTCTAACGCCCTTAACAGGACTTGGTCCTCTAGACGCGACTATGGGCATAAAAGCCTCTTGTGCAAGTAATTTTTTTACAATCACCTGCCCCACAAATCCAGATCCACCTAAAACTAGAACATTCATACCGAAGCTGACGGCCTCCGTTGCACAGCACTATCCTTTGATTTCAGAGTAATATGGCCCACTAACCTCAGACCCAAAGCCAATAACGTGAGCGTTGGATTTGCCTGGCTCGACGTAGGAAACACCGCACTGCTTGCAATATACAAATTGCTCACCCCATGCACTTTCAAGTTTTCATCAACAACACTGGTTTCCGGGTCAACGCCCATCCGCGCAGTGCCGATGTGGTGACCACCATAGGCTCCAAAACGCATTAACTCCTCTTCGAACCTACCCTCATCTATCTCAAGTTTCCCCAGCCCGGTCCGTTCGAGCTCATCGGCGAATACTTGCAAGGTTTTCCTCGCAGAAGATATGTCATTCTTCGTATACCGCCAATCAATATTGATTTTTGGCACACCGAGGGCATCCTTATCTCCTGTCAATGTAATACGGCTTTCGGGATTAGGCTCTTGCTCTCCGTGAACCTCCAAGCTGAATAAATTACTTTTATTCGTGAGGATCACTGAAGGAAACTTTCTTGAAGCTAAGCTTCTTTTACGCAACCAATTGAACGCAAATGCAAGGGTATCCAAAGGCGTTGTTACTATGTTCATCACATGTTTCAGATAATGCAGAATGCCTTGCTCGTTTCCGTCTTTTAACCTCACTGCATACTCATAACGGATAAACCATTTCAGAATAAATAATGAGGACAGGACGCCATTTTTATGGGAAGGGTCAATAATTTTTGGGAAATGCAACCGAAGCACAACATTATTTACCGCTAATCGCTTCTGTTCCAATTCAGTAAGCATTATCCGGCGGCGGCAATAAATGCCCTCGGGAGACACATCATAGCCATGATGAATCGAATCTATCGGCCCAGAAAACGTCAGCTTACCCACATTACCGGCAATATGACACTGATAAAAACGACCAACCACATCATGGTCATTCCCAACACCACTAGGATTCACATCATTTGAAGCCAGTAACAGACGAGCCGTTTCTATTCCTCCCACAGACAAGACGTAATTTATTCCTTTGGCAAAAAACTTTGTCCCCGCCAACGTAGAAAGTTCCAGATGCTCAACTTGCCCCCCCTGCTCTGAAAGCCGGATTCCGATGCAGTTTGCTCCACTTAGAACGCGCAAATTCGGATGCAGCTCAAGGCGCCGCTTATATCTAATATACAGGTCTGTCGGTCTGGAAAAGCGTTCAAGACTGTTAGTATGTAAGCGGACTGATTCCAATCCTTTAATCTGCTCAGGAGTCCCGGGCGTCAACGCAGTTCTCGCGTCATAGTCGTAGGCGCCGGCTTCCAACCAATCATTCGCTTTTTCAAAAAAAGGCGTCAATTGTTCAAATTTGATGGGCCAGCCACTGTAATTCAGATATGGTCTTTTCTCAAAATCGATCGGATCAAAGGGCACGCACCGACCACCCCAGATTGCCGTAGTTCCGCCTAAGCGTCGCTGTCGGTACGTGTCTGTGGGATTATGCAGCGCCTGATCCGTGACCGTACCGGAATACAGAGACTGAATTTCGTCATTCTGTCCCGGTTCTCCGGACTCAAGGAGTAGTACCTGAAACCCCGCCTCGGCAAATTCAAGGGCCATAGGAATACCCGCAGCACCGGCTCCGACAATGACAACCTCAGAGTCCAGGGTTTCACCCTCACGAATATCGGCAGCGTTTTTAATCATTTATATCCCAAATACACTCTAAAAATACATCTTAAATGGTTCGTAGTAGCGTAGGCAGTTGCCACGTTAAGCTAATGCAGCTGACTCCATCCGTCCCGGGTATTTTTGGCGGGTATTTATCAGCGTTTTTTTTCTTTCCGACAAAGCCAGCAGAAAACCGAATAACATATACGTATATTGCCAATAATCCGTTGCGGTATACCGTAAATATTCGATTTTGATCTGATCAAACAGAAAATATAAAATCAACAGCAACGCAAGCTTGGGAAAGTTATCCAAATAAATATCGCCCGTCGTACCGCGTATCGTTGCGCCAACCTTATATAGCAATGTGAGATAGAATAGGATGTACGCTGCCAGCCCCACAGCACCAACAGTGCACAAAATAAACAGATACAAGTTGTGAGGAGGCGGTTCCATAACCGTATGATCGGGAATATCTATTTCACCCTCCATGAACAAACTCATTCTTGGCCCGTGACCCAATATCGGTTTTTCTTCAAACAATTTGATCGCTGCAGGCCATGTTTTTGATCTCGTATCCGGCACCCCACCTTCTATTTCCGTTCCTTGCAGGCGATCGAACAAACGGTTGTAGCTTGTGTAATTGATAACAATAACTGCGGCAATCACGAACAATAACAAACTAGAGACAAGCAGCTTTGCAACCCTAACTACGCCTAGCACATTACTCATAGAAATTAGAAAGACAGAGAAAAACAATACCAGCCCTATTAAACCACCCCGATTACCCGTCGCAATCAGACAACCCAGGTTGGCCAGACTCAGCAAAATGAGATAGGGCTTCTTTTTCTTGTTCTGCGAACATATCAGGTCATAGCAAATCAATAATATTGATATAACAATGTACTCGGCGATCAAACCGGGCATTGTAGATCCAAAAGGGCCGGCGAGTCGTACATCGTCACCGGTTCGCGCGGGAACAATAGAAAAGGAAATCCCGCCTCCCAGATCAATATAATTCTTGTCTCCAGCCCACATTTGTAAAATATTGTAGAGAACAACCAGCACATTCAAAACATGCAGGAGATTAAAAAAGTATTCGTAGTCCTTCATTTTCAGCACAAAGTTATATACCAATACCATACTTAAAAAGCTGGAGACTAACGCTATCAGGTAATATATATGGTCAAGATTTTGGACCGGATGCACCTGAGTAAGGCTTAATAAATAACAGAATAAAATCGTGGCCAAAGCAGGAAACATCGGAATGGTTGTAATAATTTTTCTAACGTAAAGAAAAAACGAAAATAAAAACGCTAACGCCACATTCAGCGTTGCGTAGCGCGTATCGACAATTTGAAACGGGATCAGCAGTACAAAAAAACTAACCAGAAATTTTTCCGATGCACGATAACTTAATAGCAGCGCTACGAAGCACAACACCAGTGCCCCACTTATCTGGTATATCTGCGATAGAGTCAGTTCCATATCAAAACCATTCCAATTCCTAAATTACAATTTCCAATCAGTTGCAACCAGGGGCTCATCAGGACTTTGGGTCAGGGTTGTCCATGGAGTAACACTCCACTCCTAGATCCCGCAGCATCCTGTCAGCCTCGTCTCGATCCTGGTCAGAGATACGCGTCATCCACTTTGCTGACTTGGAATAGTCCTTTTTTTTACCTTCCCACTTGGAGGACGATTGTTGCGAGGGTTTATTCAGTTCATCCGTCGCTGGCACATTGCTCAGTTCTAATGCTTGTACTACACGAGGCCACTCTTCAATTGGATGATTTACTAACGTTTCGTAGTTTATAACCCGATAGCTGTCAGTCTCGGGCTGTTCTAACGGGTGCTGGTTTTCAATTGCCCATATCAACGTGTTCATCTGAGCTGGACTTAAGTCTGCATTGAGGTAGCGGTCGTATCGTTTTCCTAAACTAGACATGAAAAACGGATCGTTGCAGTAATAGGCCAAGCGTGCAACCGGATTCCAAGACTTTCCTCCCAACCGCAACTGTGATTCGATCACAGCTCCAGGGTGCCGCAGAACCAATACTATCCTGGCGTTAAAATTTGCTTGCAGCCAGGTCAGCATCAGATTGGCACGAATGAACTTAACCAAAATACCTGAGCGATCTAAATTACCCGACATCGACCGATAATTCGCTAGGAAACGCGCCACGAAACGCCTATACGCCTTGACTTTACCCCAGGAGCTAAAGTGCTCCCACCTGGGCAGGACTTTTTGCGGCGGTACCCGATAATCCGTCCAGAATGAACGAAACTGCCCATTAAAGACATCGCTCAAAAAGGATTTTAACTCGGGAGACTGATGCTGTTTATCAAGGAAGGCATATTCGAATTGAGGTACTTTACTGGAGACCGATTTTAAAGGCTCAAATACTGGCCTCAAATCATTGGCATTCGCCAGTGAATCCTGAATCCACGTTGTTCCACTGCGCCCTGACCCCAGTATCAACCTGACCGGCTCGCCACCCATTACTTCTTCTTTCATGATTTCAGTCTTAACTATCCCATTTCAACACAAGCCACCCCATTAATCTGTACTGCCCTTGCGCTAAATAGATGTACACAATAACTTAAATTATGGATTCGAAGGGAGAAATGCAGACTTAACCATCACCAATCGGACGCGACATTTTAATACGCAGTTTCAACACTTTAAACAAAAACACGACATTGCCCACAGCATACCGCCTGAACAACCGTCTGGGCTCTTGTGCCAGGCGAAACAACCATTCGAAGCCAGCCTTTTGAATCCAGACCGGAGCCCTTGCTACCGTACCGGTAAGAAAGTCAAAAATAGCGCCACCGGAAACAATCAATCGGACACCGGGCAGTGCATGACGGTTATTCTCGACCCATAACTCCTGCATCGGAACGCCCATTGCAACAATCAGGACCTGGGCGCCGCTATCATTAATCTTCTTAAGAATTTCGTCCGTATCCTTAAAATAGCCATCAGAATACCCTACCACTGGTGCTTGAGGGCATCGTGCCTGGATTTCCCGGCTAGCCTTGGCAACGACTTCAGGCTTGGCACCCAACAAATATACACCCTTTTCGCACAATTTAGGGGTGCTCAAAATCTTCGGTATCAGATCTGTGCCATTCATGTTTTCCTGGAATCGAAATCCAAGTAGGCTGGCTCCGATTTGAATTCCGACGCCGTCATTCAGAACAAAAGTACTTGAATTCAATGCTTTGCGGTATTCCATGTCAACCTGAGCAATGTTGAAACAATGCGCATTCACGAAATTCACCACGACCTGGCCACCGGTTGCCATTTCAGCACGCAGTTGGTCAAAAAATTCAGAAGTGTTTAGCCTATTCATTGATAGGTTGTAATAGGCTTCTTTCATACTTCTGACATACGTGGAATCACTAATTATGTTTGCTTCAAATAGACTCTTCGATGGAGAACCAGTCATACAAGTTCCGTTTAAGTTCAATACATGTCGAAAAGTAAGCATTAGGCTAACCTTTCCCGGACGGGAAATCATTTCGAGATTTGTTACCACTTAACACTGTTAGGCAACGAATTCAGCCGCTATTCACATAATTTGACGCTATTTCAACGATAATCATGCATATCTACTTTAGTAGTCCCGTTAACTACAGTTTGAAACTCAGCATCCTTAAGAAAATGCTTGTAGTAGACTTTAAATAATAGACGATGTGCGTACAAAGTAACCCTTAAAATATTCACCAGAATTGGTAATTTTCGACTATCGTCACCTTTTGAGAGATTACGTTTGACTGACTGAATCAAAGTGAACTCCGATTGTAGCTTTGACGCATTACCAATGACATTGTGCCCATAGGCTAAGCGCTTGCTTTTGGCAAATAGCCCCTTAAGGTCACGTGGAGGGTGGCGCACAACCACTTCGTCTGCATAGGTTTGCTGTAACGAGCCTTCGTCATACACACGCCGCCCCATCTCCATATCACCACCTGAAAACAGGCTTTCTTCAAAACCTCCGAGCTTCTCCAGCAGACTTCGCCGAACCCAGACATTTGCAGTAGGCGCATAATGAATGGAGCTCATATGCCACCGGGTATTAAAATCTATCAACTGTTGATAATCGGCAACCGTCTCACTAACACCCTCACGAATGACCTGGATACTGCCACCGACGTAGTCATGAGTATCCAGTTTCTGCACCGCATTGACGATCCATTGCCGGTCGACAAATATATCAGCATCGACAAAGCCGATCAGTGAGCCGTGACTGCATTCTATACCCCTGTTCCGGGCAAAATATGAACCCCGGTTGGGATTTATGCTAACTTCAACCAGCTTTTCTGTCCTGCAGAACTGTGAAATATCAGGATCTGCGCCATCATTTACCACGATTATCTCAAGCTCGAAACCCGGCACGCCGTGGCACGCTTTAATTGAACCTATGGTGTCACTCAGGCCTGCCAAGTCTTTATACACCGGAATTATAATGCTTAAAAGACTGGCGTTAGCTGGGTTACTAAAGTTCAATTTATTCATATACCACTACCTGAGGATTTTAATTTCCACTTGCCTGTATATTGCATTGTTGTGGAGCGTCATTCTAAGATTGAATCTGGATGGCAAAACCATGCTAAACGCCTGTAGCACGGGTGATAAACGTCAGCTCATGAGCACCTCTGATTCTCAGCACCAGTAGTCAATTGATTTTGTGGGATTGTTTGGCGTGTGATTAGACAATGGATTGCCATCTAAGTCCAGCCAATCCAATAACACACGGGTGTATTTGGTTATCTTTGCGCTTATGTAGATCCATCGCAGAAAGCATCCTTGAAACGTCAGGTTTGGTCTATCTCTGTACCCAGTTCACAAACAACCCTATTTCCTCTCACTGCAGGATAGTAAAGCAGTGCAAAAAGGTCCGGTATGAACTACCCCACAGATCGAAAAGAAAGCAAAAACATCCTATTACAGGTGATAGCCTCCATTCCGAAGGGCAAGGTTTCCACCTATGGTGGTGTTGCCGCTTTAGCCGGTATGCCCCGCCACGCCCGCTACGTCGGTACCGTCTTAAAGAATCTACCCGCCGGTAGCAAGATTCCCTGGCACCGGGTCGTTAACAGTAAAGGCGAATCTTCATTTCCGCCAGGAAGTGACCACTGGCAGCAGCAGCAACAACGACTGCAAGATGAAGGCATCGTCATGAGCGGTCGTAAAATTGATCTCAAACAGTATCTATGGACACCTTAGCCATTCCTATTTTCTCTCGATACATCAGATAGATAGCGAGCATAACGGCCGGCGTCCCGAGTAGCGCAGCGTAAACAAAAAACCACTCATAACCGTGTGCATCCACCATTACCCCGGAAAATCCGCCAATGAACTTGCCAGGCAAGGTCATTAGGGAGCTGAACAACGCATATTGAGTTGCGGTGTAGTGCCTGTTAGTAAGACTAGACAAGTAGGCAATAAATACCACGTTTGATATCCCTCCTGACAGGTTATCGGCGCTGATCACCGTTGCCAGAAAAGCCAAATCTTTGGGCTGTCCCGCCATCCAGGAAAAAAGCAGGTTAGTCAGCGCTACCAGTACGGCGCCCAGAATCAAGGGGCGAAACAGCCCGAAATGGGCCACCAAGACGCCACCCAGAATCGAGCCGGCAATCGTCATAAAGAAACCAAAAAACTTGGCCACAGAGGCGATTTCTGACTTGCTGTAACCTATGTCCAGGTAGAACGGGTTTGCCATCACCCCCATGGTTATGTCACTGATTCTGAACACCGATATAAACAGCAAAATGACTAAGGCATAGGCTCCATTTCGCCTAAAGAATTCCACGAAAGGTGTCACGACCGCCCCAAGAAACCACTCCACGCGGTATCGGGGCAAGAGATAGGGAATCGCCGGAACCCGTTTGGCCACCTGCATGACTTCGTTTTCCAGCTCCATCGTGCCGCGGTCAATATTCACCAGTGGCTCACTCACTAGCAAGGTGCAGATGACACCCACCGACATCAACGCTGCCATCACCAAATAGGCGAAGCGCCAGTCGACCCAATCCGCCAAATAAAACGTGCCCGCACCGGCCACCAACATGGCAACCCGGTAGCCGAATATGTACGTGGCCGCCATGTTGGCCTGCATCTCGTTACCCGCTGATTCGATCCGGTAAGCGTCAATACAGATATCCTGGGTAGCGGATAGGAAAGCCACACACACAGCCAATTGGGCCAGCAAGGTAAGCTCTTTGGTTACATCGGTCATAGCCATCGCAGCCAACGCCAGCATAATGCCCATTTGCGCCAACAGCATCCAGCTACGGCGCTGACCAAGCTTTTTGCTGAGCCACGGTATACTGCGCCTGTCCACCACTGGCGACCAGAATACCTTGATGGAAAACATGATACCGACCCAACTAAAAAAGCCGATAGTGGAACGATCTACGTTCTCGTCCCGTAGCCACGCAGACAAAGTAGAAAACACCAACAGAAAGGGCAACCCGGCGGAGAACCCGAAAAACAACATAGAAACGACTTTAGGCTGACCGTAAGCCTTGAGTGCTTCAAACCAGCTTAATCTGGCATCGCGCTTCATTCGATTTCCTTCCTGAAGACTTGGCGGCCCGATCGCCGCCTATGCATCCTAACCAATAAATGCCTAAAGGCCAAAAAATCAAGGTCAATCAGTGATATAGTCTTCGCCCCTTGGACATTTGTAGCCATATAAAGTAGACAGATCCTGTGCCCTGAACCAAACTGAAATGCTACGTGCTTCAATAACTATCAGAACAACAAACCGAGCTGAAAAACGCCGTATGCCAAATGCAGACTTACCCATAATGGTTGTGGACGATGCCCGATTTTCCGGTGCCGTCATAGGCCGCACACTTAAAGCGGCCGGCTTTAAAGATATCCGCACTGCGAGCAGTGCACAGCAAGCCCTTACAATGCTGGATTCCCGTCCGGTGAGCGTCCTGATCGCGGATTGGTTAATGCCGGAAATGGACGGACTGGAGCTTGCCAGCAAAGTAAGGCAAATGGACGAAGCATCAAACCACTTTACTTACATTATGCTGCTAACGGCCAAGGAAGGGGACAAAGCGCTGGAGCAGGCATTTGACCAAGGCGTCGATGACTTCATAAATAAGTCTGCTATGAATCAGCAATTGTTACCCCGCATCTACGCTGCTGACCGCCTATCCGCTTTACAAAATCGCCTGCTGAAAGAGAACCAACTGCTGGTGGAATCCAATCAGCGCTTTAAAAAGCACTCCCTGGTTGACCCGTTGACCGGGCTCGGAAATGCCCAGTTTGCCATTGAGCGCCTGAAAGACACTATCCTGCATGCCCGCTCCCGTAATGGTGCAGCGTGCCTGATGATTATCAATATCGATAACTACAAGCCGCTGATGCAAGAGCACGGCAAACAAATATTACGTGAAATTATCGTTGGTGCATCCCGCCGCTTGCGTCAACTTGTCCGGCCCTTGGATGCGGTCGCTCGCCTCTCCAACGAGCAATTCGCTATCGTGACGTACCAGGCTGATATCATGCAAGCAAATGCAGTCACCTATCGCCGCATCTATGACGCATTGAATATCAAAGCACTGAAAAGCAGTAAGGGCTTTATCAGTTTGAAAGCAGCCATGTGCATGTCTGCAGCCGATGAAGAGACCGGCTTCCCTGCTGCGGATAAAATGCTGGCAATAACCCAACGGCAAATTCCCTCCGCACGTGAAACCGGCAGGCTAATGGTGGTACGCTGGCGCCATGCAAAAAGTAACTAAACAACGCCTTTCATGAATGGCCCAACGTGGCATGTGCTGGGAGTCGGCGCCATCGGCTCTCTGTTTGCATGGCGTTTGGCAGAGGCCGGGATGAGGCCACGACTGATACCCCGCCACCAGGGGGCTGCGCAGGTCAATCTACGTTTCCAACCGTTTGCGTCACATGAATTCCTCAACTCGACCTTCGCTACAGACGATGGACACACACCCATAAGCCATCTGCTGGTAACGGTTAAAGCCCATCAAACACAAGCAGCACTCGCCTCCGTTCAACAGCGGCTTGGCTCTGGAAGCACACTGCTCTTACTACAAAACGGGATGGGTACCCTTGATATCGCGCAACGCTTATGCCCCCTCTCCGCCTGCCTGGTGGGTAGCACTACCGAGGGCGCTCATCGCACGCAAGCGAAGAGCATCATTCATGCGGGCGTGGGCAACACCTGGATAGGAGCGCTGCAACCGGAACTGCAGCCGCAAGCCAGGAGCTTGAGCCAATCATGGCAGGCACGTGGGCTGGAGGTGCAATACGACCCCAACATTCTTCAGCGACTGTGGGATAAGCTGGCGATCAACTGCGCCATTAACCCGCTCACAGTGATCTATAACTGTAACAACGGACAGCTGCTTGAAATTCCTCGAGCGTTAAGCGATATGAGGGCGATTTGCTGTGAAGTGGAGGCGGTTATGGCTGGCGTAGGCGTACGTAAACCCATTCCAGGACAGTTATTTGAACTGGTAAAGTCCGTAGCAAAAAGAACCTCAGGCAACGTATCGTCGATGCTGCAGGACGCTCGTGCCGGGCGCGCAACCGAAATCCATTTTATCACCGGCTATTTGGTTGAGCGGGCTGACACCTTAGGCATTCCCGCAGAACACAACAAAGCAATCCTTGCTCAACTGGGCTAGTCGCTTAGCTCGCTTTCACCGCCTGATAGGGAATGTAGTTAGTCGCTTCAGCAATTTCGTTGGTTCGTTTCGAACCAGAGCGCTGACTTAATTCGGTAAAGCGATTAAGCGCATCCAGAGCCAGTTGTTGACACAAAATCTCCAACTCATCATCGCCAGCATTGGCACAGGCGACATAGGCCATGTTAGCCGTTGCTTCCAATTGACCCAGCACAAAAAGTTCATGCTCTGTACCGCGGTGCATCAGGGCGGTTCCGGCTGCCGCACTCAAGAGCTCTTTCAATAGCGCTGTATCTACTTTCAACGAACCCATTATCGCCTCCACAAGCTATCCTGCTTATGTTTAAATTAGTTTTTAAGGGCAGGCCAAACTGAGTCTCCGTCGACTTGACCCACCTTCATCTTAGACGTAAATTGCGCCTCTATTCTGTGACTTTTGATACAAAATAAGCTCGCAAAACCACCTACTCACAAGGAGCTACACCAATGGGTAATCGCTTATCCAAGATCTACACTCGCACAGGCGACCAGGGCACCACCGGCCTGGGTGACGGATCACGGGTAGATAAAGATAGCCTGAGAGTGGAAGCGTACGGCACGACCGATGAGCTGAACTCCGTGTTGGGTATGGTTTTGGCAGAAGAAGGCGTTGCCGAATCCATAGTGCTCTGGCTGCAGGAAATTCAGCATGATCTGTTCGACCTGGGCGCCGAGCTTTGTGTACCGGGCCATAGTGTACTGACCGAGCGCTTTATTACCCGTCTTGAACAGCATATTGATGCCATGAACGCGGATCTCCCTCCCCTGAAAGAGTTTATTCTGCCTGCCGGAAACCGTGCCGCAGCCAGTTGCCATCTGGCCCGCACTGTGTGCCGACGAGCTGAGCGCCGGGTGATGACGCTTTCAAAACAGGAAAGCATCAATAGCTGGGGTATAAAGTATCTGAACCGGCTTTCGGATTTTCTCTTTGTGGCAGCACGGGTGTTGGCACGTGCAAATGGTGGCAAGGAAGTCATGTGGGACCGAAAGCGGTTCGAGACATGATTGATTTTATATTAGGCGGTGCCCGTTCCGGCAAAAGCGCCATGGCAGAGCGCATCGCCACTACACGGGCGAAACAGGTGGTGTATATTGCCACGGCCCAGAACCGGGATGCTGAAATGAGCGCACGCATTCATCATCATCAGACACGCCGGCCGGACAACTGGATCACCGTGGAAGAGCCGGTGGATCTGGATCAGGTGCTGAAAGAATATGACCGGCAGAACCATTTAATATTGGTGGATTGCCTGACGCTTTGGGTATCCAACCTATTGTGCCTGAGCGACTCATCTGTTTTTGCCCTAAAGAAAGCGGCTCTACTGGAACAATTACGCCAACAACAATGCGATTTAATTTTGGTTAGTAACGAAACCGGACTCGGGATCGTACCAATCGGTGATCTCACCCGCCGCTTTGTCGACGAAAGTGGCTGGCTCCATCAGGACATTGCTCAGATCGCCGATCGCGTTACCCTGGTAGTCGCTGGCCTTCCTCAACTATTAAAAGACACTCAATGAATTCAGATAACAGTACCCCCCCCTGGTGGCGCGCACCGGTGCAGCCTCCTTGCGCGACGATGAAGCAAACGGCAACCGAGCGCCAATTGCAATTGACCAAGCCTCCCGGAGCCCTCGGAAAAATGGAGCAGATTGCAGTTCAGTTGGCTGCTATTCAGAACAACCCACAGCCGTCGGTGGAGGCAGTTTACATTACCGTATTCGCCGGCGATCATGGCATCGTTGAAGAAGGGGTTTCCGCTTTTCCTCAAACTGTTACCGTGGAGATGCAACGTAATTTTATCGCAGGTGGCGCCGCCATCAGTGTGATAGCCCGGCATTTGAATGCACAGCTCGAAGTGGTCAACACCGGCACCCACGCCATAACGGAACAATTGCCTGGTGTATTACATGAGCCTGTTGCACTACAAACCAACAGCTTTCTGCGCCAAGAGGCGATGACTGAAGCACAGTGGCAACAAGCTATGTCAATCGGCAAATCCGCGGTGGCGAGAGCCTGTGCAGCGCAAGCCGATTTGTTCATCGGCGGTGAAATGGGCATCGGTAACACCACTTCCGCAACCGCCATTCTTTGCTCGCTTTGCGATAAGCCGGTCACCGATATTGCCGGGCCAGGCACCGGACTAGACCAGCAAGGGGTGGCGCGAAAAATTGATATTATTCGGCAGGCTATCGAGTTCCACCAAGCTAACCTCACCAATGCAGAATCCATTGCCCGAATTCTGGGTGGATTTGAAATTACGTCGCTGACTGGCGCCTATATTGCGGCAGCGCAAAACAAACTGCCGGTGGTGGTGGATGGCTTTATCTGCACCGCCGCCGCCGCGATAGCGTTGCAACTGAATCCGGGCATCGCTCCCTATTTATTTTTCAGCCACAGCTCGGCTGAACCCGGCCACAGGGCAATACTAGAACACCTGAGCATAGACTTTATTATGGATCTGAATCTACGTCTGGGCGAAGGCAGCGGTGCTGCTACGGTGGTGCCGTTGCTGCGCTTAGCCTGCGCCTTACATAATGAAATGGCCACTTTCGCGGAAGCGGCGGTTTCAGCCAAACTGGGAGACTAAGCGATGTTTGGTCAACCGCAAACCTTTGATACAACCACGCTCGATCTGATCCGTCACGGTGAGCCGGAGGGCGGTGTACGTTACCGTGGTTCGGTGGACGACCCTCTTTGCCACCGCGGTTGGGAACAACTTCGCAATTCCACCAGTCAGTCCGGTTGCCGGTGGAACGCGGTTTTCAGTTCACCGATGCTGCGTTGTCACGCCTTCGCCAGTGCGCTTTCACAACAACAGCAAATTCCCTTAACGGTAATCGATGGCTTACGTGAACTCTGTTTCGGTACCTTGGAGGGTCTGACACCGGAGCAAGCCTGGCAGCAATACCCGGAACTTCTGACCAACTTATGGCAAGACCCGGCTGGGCATACACCACCGGAGGGAGAGCCCTACTCTGATTTCCTGGCGCGGGTCAGCGAGAGCCTGGATCAGGTTATCACCGCCGCAAAAAATCAACATGTTCTGCTGGTTGTTCATGGTGGTGTCATCCGCGCCGCCCTGACCTACTTGTTGAATATACAGCCCAGCGATACGTTCTGCTTTGAAGTGCCTTATGCGGGAATGACCCGGTTAAAAATTTACACCGATCAGGCAGGCCGTCGCAATACAGCTCTCACTTTCGCGAACCGGTACCAAGGCTGAGCTATGAATGCGTTCATGATCGCTTTGCAGTTTCTGACTCGTTTCCCGGTGAGGTTAAAGCAATACCCCGAAGAGGAGGTGGCCGGCTCACTCTATTGGTACGGCCTGGTTGGTGCATTATTGGGCGCTTTTTTGTATTGTGCCAGCCTCTTCCTGAATTGGGTCGCACCGGGCTTGAGTCTTGCTGTAATGGCAGCGCTCCTTGTTTTCGCGTGGGTGTTCATCACCGGTGCATTGCATTTGGACGGGTTAGCCGATAGCGCTGATGCTTGGCTGGGGGGCAATGATAAGGAGAAAGTGCTCGCCATCATGAAGGACCCTCGCTGCGGTCCTGCCGGGGTGGTGAGCATCGCTTGCGTTCTATTGCTGAAGTTTGCCTGCCTACAAACCCTGCTTGAACATCACGCGCTGTATTTGATAGTGGTTCCTGCACTGGCCCGCTCAGCCATGCCCTTACTTTTTCTGACTACTACCTACGTAAGACAGCATGGATTGGGCTCCCCGTTTCAAGGCAATGTCAGTCCCGGTAAAACTCTCTGGCAGTTGGGAGCCATATTGTTTCTTGGTTTTTTGATAACGGGCCCCGTGCTGGTCCTTGTCATCGCCTTGGCAGCGATTACCTTGATCTATCTACGCGCGTCGATGCGCACCAAAATCGGCGGTGTGACGGGAGATACCGCAGGCGCCGCCATAGAAATTCTGGAGGCGGTTCTATTGCTTGGCCTTGTCGCCTGGGGGTAACACAGAAAGCAGCGATCACTTTGCCCTGACGGCATACCAGCTTTGCATCATTTGCTGCAAACGTTCCATATCCAGATGCTCGTTCACGCAGCGCGCTAGCCGCTCAATCTGCTGCTCTCGTAGCCGCGGGTAGTCCATCGTTTCAACCTGCTCCAAGCCAGCCCACTCCAAAATGGCACTGAGAGCGTTTGACTGATCAAACAGTCCGTGCAGGTAGGTTCCCATTATTTTTCCATCGTCAGAAACCACACCATCCAGGTCACTCTGCGCTTCATCGCTTTCCCCAGCACCAATACCATCAAAACGGATCATCGCATTTTGTAATCCGGGCCCGCTGCTGATGCCAGCGTGAATTTCATACCCCGCCACCGGAACATTGAGGGGAAGAATCACGCCGGTTCTACGGTGCAGTTGTTTATCCGGCATCAACTCTGTGCGCATAGCGACGAGCCCAAACCCCGCAACGCTGCCCGCTGGACCCTCGACGCCCTGCTCATCCACCAACAAATCGCCCAACATCTGAAAACCACCGCAAATACCAATCAATTTGCCGCCATAGCGCAGATGCTTTTGCAAATAGCTGGCCCAACCCTGCTCCATCAACCAGCGCAGGTCGGCAATGGTATTTTTACTGCCCGGTAACACCACCAGGTCGGCCGGCGGAATGGTTTGCCCTGCCCCCACGTAATGGCAATCCACCTGCGGATGTAAACGCAACGGATCAAAATCCGTATGATTGCTGATACGAGGCAAAACCGGTACCACAACCTGCAATCGTCTGCCCTCGTTTTTATCTGCCTGCAATGGGTTGATACCGTCCTCTCCGTCGATATGTAACCCGTGCAGATAGGGAAGTACCCCCAAAACCG
>Ga0208570_1000021_pt1 | contig 92009 bp, 85 predicted proteins | sample DeeseametaMP1202_FD_184192 | JGI IMG/M metagenome (GOLD analysis project Ga0208570, IMG submission 184192) | Marine microbial communities from the Deep Indian Ocean - MP1202 (SPAdes) | ecosystem: Environmental > Aquatic > Marine > Oceanic | place: South Indian Ocean | collected 2011-03-08
ATAATGGGCAATGCCAATATTATGTCAACTGTGCGCATGATCAACTCGTCTACCCAGCCGCCGTACCAGCCAGCCGCCAAGCCGGCCGTAACACCTATCGAACCGCCTACCAGCAGTGTCAACACCGCCATGATCAGGGAAATGCGGGCACCGTAGATGATGCGCGTCAAGATGTCACGGCCCAAGTGGTCCGTACCCAGCAGATATTTGGTACTACCTCCCGCCCGGGTAACTATCCCCAACTCGCCACCCACGACGGCATCCTCTTGTATCTTCCTGGCATCGTCGAGGGTGATCTGCCTGTGCCCCGCCCCAATGTCCAATTGCCCCTCTACCACCACCTTCAGGGAAATCTGCTCTCCGCCCCAGACTGGCGGCACCAGCCTGTCTCTGAGATCGCTTCTTGTGGGGTGGTGAGGGGCGATCCAAGGGGCGGTGATACCAGCTACCACAACCGCCGTCAGGACAATGACCGGTATTATCAGAACCGGCCTCCTCCTGCCTAAGATGGCCTTGGCTAGCCTCCCGTAGACGATCGCCCTGAAGATACGCTCCCAAGGCCGCCTAGGCAGTGTAAGATCAGTACTTTCAGCCATGTGCCATCTCCCGGCCTCTCTTATGCAAAGCGAATCCTGGGGTCGATGTAGGCATAGAGTATGTCAACCGCCAAGGCGACACCCACATACCCCAAGGTGAACACGATTGTTAACCCCTGAAGCAACGGATAGTCAGAGGTGTACAGGGCTTGGATCGCTAGCTGGCCCATGCCGGGCCAGGCGAAAACCAATTCCGTTGTTATGGAGCCGGTTAAGATGGCGGGCATGGAAACGCCGGCTAAGGTCAGCGGTGGAATCAAGGCGTTGCGAAATGCATGTTTCCAGATCAAAGACCTAGTCGACACCCCCTTGGCCTTGGCTAGCTTTATATACTCCGTGTCCAACACGTCCAGCATGGCGGAGCGCATGAGCCGCAGGCTGCCCGCTAGGAACCCCCCCCAGGCCAAAGTGACCATGGGAAGAATGATGCTATTCCACCCCTCGCGGCCGGAAGGAGGTACCCATCCCAACTTTACGGCGAAAAAGAACATGAACATGATGCCCAGCCAGAAGGAAGGCGCAGCTTGCCCTACCATGGCTATCACCCTGCCCAGTTGGTCCACGGCAGTCCCGCGCATGACTGCGGACAGCACGCCCAGGGGAATTCCCACCACCAAGGCCAGCAAGAAGGCCCCTCCACCGAGTTGGACGGTAGGCCATATACGGCCCGCGATAGCGGTCATGACGGGTTCTTGGAGTTTGATAGATTCGCCGAAGTCTCCCCGCAGCACATCCTTCATGAAGAGGCCGTATTGGTAATAGGTAGGCTTGTCCAACCCCAACTCCACGCCCATCCGCTCCCATTGCTCTCGGGAAGCGTTCTCGTCGAGAAGCAGAACCCTGGGGTCTCCGGTTATACGCGCCATGATGAAGATAATCATCGATACGGCAATCAGGGTAACTATGATCATCACGAACCGCCGCATCAGGAACCTTTGCATGTCAGCGCACCGCCATCAAATATCGAGCCCGCCTTGATATGGGCCTACCGCGTTCTGGTGATTATCTCCCTAGCAATTCCCAGAAATAGGACCGCCGCATTCGCCGCAAAGGTGGCCCCAAAGGCCGCGTAGGAAAAAATCCCGACCTCAGAGGTGGCGCAGCACTCAATCTCCCTGTTTGCTCCATACTCATATCCAGCCCAGGCACCACCTACGCCCATTAGAAGAGCCACCAGGGTGGTAAGTATGAGAATCGAACGCGCGTTGCCTTCAAGTTGCAACCAAGCCAGGCTCGCCCCAAGGCCGGCCCCTAGGCCCGCTCCGATAAAAAGCATGGCTTCCAGCGTGGTCTTAGAGACCGCTCCTGAGGCGACGTATACGAATACGCCTGCCCCCACCCCAACCATGCTGAACACCAAGGCAAATAGGATTCCTAGTCCAGCGCGCCCAGCAATGATCAGGATAACTGCTCTCAAGCTAACCCCGCTGCTTGGAGCTAACGCGGTCTACTTTTGCCAGCCCCTCTATCTACTGTTGTTGGGCGCCCACTCGAAGGAGGTTAATTGCCGTGTTTCCGAGAAGTTCATATGCTCGAACCAGGGGGCCGTCCTGGCGCTCATAGGCCAAACCAGGTTTTGGGCGAAGAGCCCAACGGCCAGGGCGTTTTCGTACGTGAATCTAGCGGCCTCCACCTCCACTGCATACCGCTCGTCCTCGTCGACGATGCCCGCAGCTTTATCCATCAACTCTTCCAAGATCGGGTGGTCAACCCCAAAGTTCCATGCGTTTCCAGCTCGGAATGCGATTGCCCAACGGTCAAGGGGGTCGACTGCGACGTGTTGGTGGCTGTATACCTGATTGTAGGTGCGATTTACTATTTGCGGACGGATAGTAGCGTAGGTCATGTTCTGCTGTTTGGCCTTGACGCCTATCAACTCCCACATCTGCCCGATGGCCTCACTCACCTCAGGATAATTGTATCCACTGACGGGCGTGATATCCAGGGTAAAGCCATCGGGATAGCCGGCCTCCGCCAGGAGTTCCCTGGCTTTGTCCGGGTTGAACTCCCACTGCCTCAGCTCAGGAGGAAGCTTGTGGACATTGGCGGCCCAAGCTAACACGGGGTCGGGCTGAGCCTCGCCTAGAAGGAGGGTGTCCACTATCAACTGGCGGTCGATGGCGATGGACAGGGCCGTGCGGACCTTGGCGGCTGTCTTCCACTCTTCGGATTCGGGGTCAGCGTTGCCGGATATCCAGGGCAGCGAAGGATCGTAGCCGGGGGCCCTCTCTTTATGCTCCGGGGTGCCCAAACCCACATACCAGTTGCCATAGAAGCTAAGGGCTACCGCGGTGCCGCCCGGCACCCTCATCAGAGTGGCGCCTTCCGTCTGCTCGACTGCGGGTATGGAGTCCAAGTTCATCTCCATGGAGTCCAGCAGGCCCGTCTGGAAATTGGCTATCCGAGTGGACTCTTCGGGTATGTGGCGCCAATCCAACTCGGCCCATTCGGGGGTCTTGCGCCAGTGGGGGTCCACCGCCGACCATCTGGTGAATACGCCGGCTTCGTGCTCTTCAAACGACCAAGGCCCTGTGGCCGCGACGTCTTTGGTCGCCACCTCTTCTCCCACATCCGCTATCTGCTTCTTGCTAAAGACACTTATGTGGGGGAAAGAGAGAGTACTCAACGTATCATACTGAGGTACACCGGTGTCCACCTCAATGGTGTAGTCATCAATGGCTTTGGTACGCCCCTCTGGGATACCCCAGATCCTCAGGATGTTCGACCTGTAGGCCACCTTGGAATTCTCACTTCCAATCCGCTCCATGCTCCAGATGACATCTTCGGCGGTCATCTCCCCGTAGCCTTTGTGGAATTGGACGCCCTCCTCGAGCTTGAACGTCCAAGTCACTCCATCGGCTGCGACGTCCCACTCTTTCATCAGCCTCGGTATGAGTGTCCCTTCCGCGTTTCTGGACATGAGATTTTCACCGCCGGTGAATCCGTGGAAGAAATATCCAGCACCTTGTGTAAGGGTAGGGAAGACGTTGTAGGGAAACAGGTCTTTCCTGGCGTAATTAAAGGTGCCGCTGGGCCCTGATGGCGCTTTCACCACCGGTGCGGTTGTAGCCACCGCCGCGGCAGTGGGCACGGCCGTTGTACCCGGCGCTTTCGACTCAGCTTTCGGCGCAGCTGCTTTCGGCGCAGCTGCTTGAGGTGCCTCCGTTGCCGACGATCCGCACGCTACTAGAACCAGTAGCGATAGCATCAAGGACGAAAATAGAATGAAACTAGGCTTTTTGAACCGATCGAACATAATCTCCGAACCTCCGAACTTCAAAACGGCTAAGACCCTGTAGTCGCCCTTCGGCATCATGAACCAATTTTTAGTAATCGATTAGATTACCTGTTTACCGATGCGAAAAAGTTCCCGCTAAGATATTTACTTTATATCCATATAAGAGATATCAATATTTGAATTGATTCTTCTGTGATTCGTATATGGTGATAGGGAATATAGTCTATCGCGTTTGGTGACGTCAACCATCGATTTTGACTTATCTGGCTAATCGATGCTGCTCGGCAAAGTTGAATTTGCCGATTTCCGATGAAATCTCATTCGCTCAACTACTGGAAAACCGTCGTGAAAAGTCGTGCACGACTTCACGGCAAGTCGTGAGAAGTGGTGAACTTCTGGATGGCGTATTTGTGGGAATCTGAAACGTAGACGCTACCGTTGGACCCTGCGGGGCTCTTCAGACGTTGACGCGGGAGATCATAATCCCCGAGACCACCCTGGTGGCCGCCATAGCCAAGAAGACTATCGGCCAGGGGCTGCCGGCCATGTCCAGCACGGCGGCGAAGATCAGGGCCTGGGCCCCAGCGTAGGCATACCCATGGGCGTCCAGTAGGCCCGAAGCGGTCCCGGACATATGCCGCCCCGCGATGTCCACAGCTATCGTGGTTATTAAGGACACGCCCATGGACAGTCCACCGATCAGCAGCAATATAGCGCCCAAAGTAACGTTTGTCGGCGGGGCCAGGGCGATGGCCACCAGCACCAAGGCGCTGGCGGTGCAGGAAAAGATAACCATGGGACGGCGGCGGCTGCCCAGATAACGGTCCGAGATGATTCCAGCGACCGGCCGGGCGATTAGGTAGCCAATGGGCAGCAAGATCGTTAGCAGAATGGTGGACTCGATGGAGAGTCCGCCCTCTTCGAAATAATAGATGGGCACCCAGGTGGTCAGACCATAGCGGACCACATTCTCCAGTCCTTTCACGTGGCTGGCCAGCAGGAACTTGGGGTTGGACAACAGTTCTTTATAGGGACCAAAGCCCTTGAAACGCTCTGGGTCCAAGGATTCGGGAGCGGCCGAGACCTCGTCTTCCTCCACGTATTCGGGCAGGTCAACGTCGGAGGGCCGGTCCCTGGCGAGGAAGTAGAAGGCGATGCCAAGCACGACGATTATCAACGGGGGATAGCGAAAGGCCGCCCGCCAGCCCCACTCCGCGCCCACGTAGCCGGAGATCCACCACATCATCACCATGGCTCCCCCCGACGCCGTGCCCACGATGCCCATAGCCAAGCCCCGCTGCCGGCGGGGCCACCACTGGGAAACCATGCTGATCCCAGGGGACCAACAGGCGGCGTTAACGAACCCGGCGATGCCCCACGGTATAGCCATGGTCACCGCCGAGGTGGCAAAGCTGGTGATAATGTTGAAAACGGTGGTGAGGATTGCGCCAACCAGCACCCACAGGCGCAGGCCGTAGGTCTCGGCCAGCCGGCCGTGGACCAAGTCGCCAAGGCCAAAACCCCAGAGAAGCAGGGCGTTTACCAGACCGATCTCAAAGTTGCTGAGCGCCAGGTCTTCCTTGACCAAGGGAGCCACGGGCCAGAAGTTGAAACGGCCCAGGTAGAGGAAAAGGTAGAAGCCGGCGAAAGCAAGCAGTATCCGCCACTTGAATATGTGGTAACTGCGGGGAAGGTCTTCGTAGCGTGCTGTGTTGGCGCTGCTCATTCGGATGCCACCGCAACGGTAGCCGGTTGGATGAACTGACCGTCGCCAGTGCCCTCCGTGCCCCATTTGCTAACGAACACACCTTCGGAGGTGAACTTCTGGATGCGGTGGTTGAACCAGTCTGAAACGTAAACGCTGCCGTCAGATGCCACCGCGACGGCAGCAGGACGGTTGAATTCCCCGTCTCCCTCTCCAGGCGTTCCCCATTTGGTAACGAACACGCCTTCGGATGTGAACTTCTGGATGCGGTGCTGGAATGGGTCTGTAACGTAGACGCTGCCGTCGGATGCCGCCGCGACACCCCCCGCGGAGTCGAACTCCCCATCGCCCGTGCCCTGGCCACCACCGGCCAGGGTCTCTAAGACTTCGTATCTACCTAATCGTTGCAGCATCGTTGTTGGGGATTATATAGGGTGGGGGTGCTTATAAGCCGAATCTAGGTCGTCCACACAGGTAATACTTGTGTTGAGACTTGGAGTCTTACGGTGTTGTCGACTTCCTTACGGCTTCTCGGCGGTATCGCGGGATTTTTGGGACTTCTACATGGAGAAAACCCGGGTAAGTCATCGACTTCCAACGTGAAAAGTCGTGCACGACTTCACGGCAAGTCGTGAGAAGTCCTGAGGAAACCGTGTAAAAGTCGGGGAGAACCCGTGACGTCCCGTATACGGGTTACCGTGAAAACCGTAGAGAACCGTGGGAAAGCCGTGTAGTTAGTCGGTGTAAACCGTAAAGAAACCGTGAAAAAGTCAGGGAGAACCCGTGACGTGCCGTATACGGGTTCCCGTAAAAACCGTGAATCAACCGTACACGGGTCATTGCAGAACCATGCCGCCGACCACGGAACGCTTGTTGTGGTCGGATCACAAGTCCCAGGACTTTCTCGGGGAAGCGACCACTACTTCACGACTTACCCTCGGTTTACTGAATCTCCCGCCAGTACTGCTATGGACACCCTGGTACGAGGGTGTTCTATCCTGAGACCCAGCCATCCAACAGTTCACCGATCTGTATGCTGATCGATCGGGCTGTTTCTACGTCTCCCGAGTCAAGGGCCGCACGGTGACCACGGCGTAGGTCTCTTAACCCGGCGTCACGGTTGAAGATGGCCTCCACGAAGGGCTTGTGGTCCGGTCCGTACCTGGTGGCCTGGCGAGTGAAGGTCACCCTATCCCCGTCCGCTATCTCTTTAGCCTGAATTTCGAACTCCAACTCGGCTTGGTACGCGGCAACGGCGGCGGCGAATTCCTTCGGGTAGCTCCACAGCAGAGTGACCCAGGGTTGCCCGAAAGGGTCATCCCCCTCTTCCCGGGGTCGAGCTTCCAGTACCCACCCCATCTCACCTTTAGAAGTCAGATCCCGCACCTTCCTGGCCAATGTTTTAGACACCCTGACCGGGCCATCGCCCTCGGTCACTGCAAACACGCTGGCGCCCGGCTTGAGAAAATGCTCCACCAATGACCGGAGCCTGTCAGGCGTGTTCCGGATGGGATCCAAGCGCAACCTTCTCAGCTTCTTGACCTCTTCGGTGTTCCAGATCATCCCATCCATCTGCCCTACCCTCTCGTCTTCGCCTGTAATCGCCCATATTTGACCGGGTTCGCCCGTCTACCGTCACTCTGGCAACCCCGTGATTCAATCATAGAGACCATTTCGCGTAGCACCAAGAGAACGCCACCGCCGCTATCTGAGGTGCGGTGAAGGAGATTGGCAAGCCTGTCAGTATGGATGAACGTGACGTACATGGTGAGGGTAGAGCGCATAACAGACCTTCTGGTGTGCAGTCTACCGGTCTGGCCAAGGCCCTGGTCGATATGCTGCGATCGGCCCTGTCATGGGAAGATGCTCACGGTATCCAGGGTGACCTGGATAAAAACGATAAAGAGGTGACCGGTTCACGGAACTCCGATGTATCATGTCCATCCCGGTGTGATCTGCCACCGGACAAAGATGCCAGGGTTGGCCAGGGAGATGATGGTGATGGCGTACAGGGACCGGCAATTGACGTTTGATGACCTTCGCGGCCTTAGGGCTGAAGGCTACATAAGGGATTCGACCCTTGACCAGAAGGACGGCTTCGGTCCAGCGATACAGAGGGGCAACGAGGAGCGGTTCGCCGAGACCTACGGCCTGGTGCTGGGCAGCCGCTGGTACACCGAGTTCAGTAGCGGCAGAAGCGTCGAGAAGCGCCTGGAATTCCAGCGGCTTCTCGAAGACGCCGGCATGGACCTGTTCGACGTCCTGCTGGTGGACCACACCAGCAGGTTCGGGCGGAACCAGGCCGAGTGCATCCGCTACAAAGAAGAGCTTCGTCTGCTGGGTAAGACGGTGGTCTTCGTCTCCCAGAGCATCATCAGCGGTAGCGACCGGGACTTCCTGGCCGAACGCATCAACGAGACCCTGGACGAGCAGTACAGCCGGAACCTCTCCCGTTACGTCTCCGCTGGTCTGTACGAGAAAGCGGCCCTGGGTCACGCCATCGGACGCGCGCCTCTGGGCTACCGGCAGGAGAAGCCCACGAGCGGTAGGGGTGCCAGGATCGTACCCGATGAAAGGACGATGCCGGTACTGACCGAGTTGCTGAGAGAGTACGCATCGGGGCGATATTCCTTCCGGACCCTGGCCCTGGAGTTGAACGGCAAGGGTCACCGTACAGCCAGCGGCAAACCATTTACCGAAAGTTCCATCAGCACGGTTTTGAACAACCGGTTCTACGATGGCAAGGCCGTCTACCACAGGGGCCAACCCGATGAAGTGATCAGGGACGGCCTTCATCATGTGCCCGAAGAAGTGAAAGAGTTGTGGCAGAGATGCCAGGACGTGAGGGTAGAACGATCGACACCAGGGCGACACAGCCCACCGGGAAGGGAGCAGCGGGTATACCCACTCACCGGGGTTTTGGTCTGCGACGGCTGTGGACAGCCCTTTCACGGCATCACCAGTGGTTCCAGAGGTAGACAGTCTCCACGCATGACCCATAGCTGGCACCGTTGTCCCATGCGACCCAGCTCCGTGGGAGCCGCCAAGGTAGAGCAAGAATTCGCAGACCAGGTCCTGGCCTGCGTGCAGCTGGACGGTGACTGGCGCCAGACGGTCCTTAAGGCCCTGGCGAACCAAGGCCCTCGGCCAGACCACAGCCTGGATGTCAAAAGGATAGAGTCGGCCCTGGCAAACCTCCGGAAGCAACACCTCTGGGGAGCTATAGATGATGGAACGTTCAAGGCAGAGCACCAGGTCCTGCAACGACAGGTGAAGAGCATCCAACCTTCTTCTCCTCAGCTCATGATGCCAAACCTTGACCGGGCTTCCAGGTTGTTGCAGGACCTGCCGGCGCTTTGGAACCATCCAGGAGTGACACCGGCGCAACAGCGGGGACTGGCCCGGGAGGTGTTCCAGGAGGTACGCTTGAGAGAAGGCCGGCTGGTCGCGGTCAGACCCAGGCCCAGATACGCACCACTTTTTGCCTATGCGCTATGGCGTCAGCATGTTGCAGGTGGTGCGCGTTCATCCTGAGCCTGTCGAAGGGCCTCTTGGCGGAGGTTATGGACCGGTAGAACCACCGTGATTGCTTTTGTTCGCTATCTTAGATGATCGTTGTGCCAGCACAACCAACCTGTCCCAATCTCTGGCGATCAACGCCTCTTTCTTTGCCCGGGACCAACCTTTTATCTGTTGCTCCCTAGCGATCACATCTTGCCGGGTTGGCATTTCTTCAGAAAATACCAAGCAGACCGGACGGCGTTTTTGTGTGTAGCCCTGGATTATTCCCTGTTGATGGGCGGTCAAGCGTGCTTCCAGCCGTTTTGTATGCCCAGTGTAGAATGAGCTGTCGGAACATCTCAGTATGTAGACGTGGAATACCATCGCTTGGGCCAAATCATACGAACTGGTCCAAGCGCTTGCCACTGTGGGATGTCAGTCTGACTTAGGCGCGTCCATGATCCGACGGGGCTCACCACGAACGGTTGGTTGATCAGAGCATGCAGCTAATTTATCGCGGGGAGTTACCGCGCCGCGTAGTTCTTTTCTATGGTCAGGCGGGCTTCTTCGGGGGAGATGTTGTTGGCTACGGCGCAGGGGCTGGTCTCTTCCATGATGGCGTCGATGTCGCCCGAGAGCACGTGCTTCTTATGCAGGTCTTCGTGCTCGATGCCCAAGGCCCGGCCCACCAAGGTCAGGTAGTGCTCAACCTTCACCGGATAATCAGCTTCGTAGCGGCACATGTGGCGCTGGCAGCCGTGGTAGAGGGTGGCGAAGGTGTCGGCGCCCTGCTCGATGGCTTTTTCCACGAATCCGGTCGCCATGCCTTCCCACGCCTCGTCTCCCATCTTTTCGCGGACCGCGGGGGTGCAGTGGCGGCCGAATCGGGCGTCGGTGCCTACGTCGATGAGTGTTACACCGGGCAGCTTGGATAACAGCAGATGGGCGCTCCGGGCTTCGGCATCCGACTGCTCACGTCCCGTGTGGTAGTGCATCGCCACGGTGGTCTCGGGTTGGGGTTTGAAGTCCAGCTCATCGATATGGTCCACCAGGAATTCGGCCACGTGGTTGAAGTCGAAGCTCTTGCCGCGCATGTCCATGATGTCGTCATAGAAGTAGATGCAAGACGGGCACCACATGACCACCTGCTTGGGATTGAACTTCTGGAAGTTGGCGGCGGTGGTGGCGGCCACCGAGCGGGCCGCCTCCTCGTCTCCCCGTTGGTAGTGCTGGATGCCGCAGCAATAGGTCTTGCCGCCGACGGCCGCGTAGCTCACCCCCATCAGCTTGAAGATGTCGGTGACAGTCTGGATCATGTGGGTGGTGCGGAGGACGTTGCAACCCAGGTAGAGAACGACGTCCGACTGCTTCACGTTGTCGGGGGGCGTGGACAGGAGCCATTCCCGGTCTTCGGGTTTGGTCTGCAACCCATGGACCACGTCGATTTCCCGGTAGTACTTCGAGTAGAAACCCCGGTCTTTCCGTTCCTGAGCCATGTGTTTTTCCTTTTTCCTTACCGTGATTCTGGTTTGATCAGTGAATATGTAAACGCTGCGAGCCGCTTAATAGCCTACGGCGCAGCCGTCTTTTCTGGGTTCCGAACCGCCGCGCAGGACTCCGGTGTCCGGGTCGCGCTGAATGATCTGCGCCCCGCCGATGGACACCCGGTTGTAGCCGGTGATCTGACCCACGTTGTGCCCGCGTGACTGGAGGTCTCGGGCTACCGACGGGTCCAAGCCCTCTTCCAAAAGGACATTGTTGTTGCCCACCATGAAACGCAGAGCATTTATGGCTTGCTGCGGGTCCATGTCGTGGTCCACCATGTTGCTGATCAATTGCAGGTGGCCCTGGGGCTGCATGAACGCCCCCATCATACCGTAAGACAGGTGCAGCTCGTCGCCGATGGTGGCCATGCCGGGAATGATCGTGTTGTACGGCCGCTTGTGGGGGGCCAGATCGTTGGCGTGGTTGGGGTCCAGGGAGAACAGCGAGGCACGGTTGTGCAGGACGATGCCGGTGCCGGGAACAACCATCCCAGACCCGAAGTTGGAGAACACGCTGTTGATGAACGAGCAGGCGTTGCCCTGGCCATCGACCACGCTGATATAGACCGTGTCCGAGCCGTTCAGCACCTTGCCGTAGGGCACGGTGGCCATCGCCGTCTTGGAATTCATCAAGGCCCGGCGGGTGGTGGCGAATTCCTTGGAGGTAAGTTCATTGATGGGCACGTTGGCCTTGCGCGGGTCGGCAACGTATTGGTAGGCGTCGGCGAAGCCCAAGCGCATGGACTCGATCAAGTGGTGGTAGGCGTCCGGTGACTGAGCGCCCATACCCCTGATGTCGAAGCCTTCGGCTATGTTGAGCGCCCCCAGGGCCGCGATGCCCTGGCCGTTGGGCGGGCATTCCCAGCAGGTGACGCCCCGGTAATCGGTGGAGATCGGCTCGTCCCAATCGGAGGTGTGAGTGGCCATGTCCTCCACGCTCAGCCAACCGCCGTGCTCCTGAACGAAGGCCGCAGTCTTCTCGGCGATGGGCCCGTTGTAGAAGGCTTCGGACCCGCCTTCGGCGATGGCCCTAAGTGTGGCGGCCAAGGTCGGCAGCTTCACGAAGTCGCCTTGAGAAGGGGTCCCGCCGTTGGGCAGCATCTCGGTGCCGGACGGGAAGGCGGACAGCTTGCCCAGACATTGTTGCCACTGGAAAGAGATGATGTCTGAGACAGGGAAGCCATTCTCGGCGTAGTCGATGGCCGGACACAGCAACTTGCTGAGAGGCATGGTGCCGCAGGAATCCAATAGGGTTTCCCAGCCGTGGACCGTGCCGGGCGTGGCGACTGAGTACACCCCGGTGTCCGGCATGGCGCTTAGCCCTTTTTTGGTAAGTTCTTCGATGTTGGCGGCTGCTGGAGCGCGTCCGCTGCCGTTCAGGGCGCGGACGCTCTTTTCCTTGTTGTCCCACACCAAGGCGAACATGTCCCCGCCCACTCCGGTGGACATGGGCTCCACCACGTTCAGCGCGGCAGCGGCGGCGATGGCGGAGTCAACGGCGTTGCCACCCTCCATCAGTACCCGCAGGCCGGTTGTGGCCGCCAAAGGCTGGCTGGTGGCCACCATTCCGTTGGTGGCCAAGATGCTAGACCGTCTTGAGTCGAAAAACATGCCTGATGCTCTCTCCGTGGGTTCTTAGCACTCAATCAGATGAGTCCGGACCGGGATTGTCAAAAGATTGTACCATAGGCACGGACCGCGCCTGAGCGCGAGGCCTGTGTTAATATAGCTTCGACCCGGCTTCCGGGCTCGAATGGCACATCTCCGCGGACGTCTCGCCTAACATCAAGGCGACTGAAACGGTGACACCTTTACTCTCCCAGGAGGACTAACCATGGCAGCAGAAGTAGGGCAGCAGGCCCCAGATTTTGAATTATTCGACACCAACAAGCAGCCGACGAAACTAAGCGATTCCAAGGGTAAAACCGTGGTGTTGGCTTTTTATCCCGGAGCCTTTACCGGCGTGTGCACCACCGAGATGTGCACCTTCCGTGACCGGTTCGACTCTTTCAATTCATTGAATGCCCAGGTCTTTGGCATCAGCGTAGACGTGTTTTTCTCCCAGAAAGCGTTTTCCGACGCAAACAACCTGAACTTCCAACTCCTCAGCGACTACACTCGCGAGACGGTCAACGCCTACGGCGTCGCCCTGCCTAATTTCGCCGGCATGGACGGTTACACCGCGTCCCAGCGGGCCGTGTTCGTCATCGACAAAGATGGCGTCATCAGGTTCAAATGGGTTGGCGAAAACCCGGGCGTCGAGCCCGACTACGACGAGGTCCAGCAGCAGGTTGACCAACTCAAGTAGCGGACCTGCACGATAGGCGCCGGAGACTCCAACATGAAACCCTACGTACTCGTCCACGGCGCCTGGCATGGCGGCTGGTGCTGGAAGAAGACCGCGCCGCTGCTGCGGGATGCCGGGGCTGAGGTGTTCGCACCCACGCTGACAGGCATGGGCGAACGGGCCCACCTCAACGACCGGCTCGACCCGGCCCAGATCACGTTGGACGTACATATTCAAGACATCGTCCAACTGATGCGTTATGAGGGCCTCGAAGATGTGGTCTTGGTGGGCCATGCCTACGCCGGGATGGTCATCACCGGGGTTGCTGAGGTGTGTCCCGAGCGCATCGCCCACATGGTTTACGTCAACGGAGTCATACCGGCCGACGGCGAGTCCATGGCCGACCAGCTCATAGCGGTCCGCGGCGAAGAGTTTGCCGCGTGGGTGCGGGACCAGATAGAGAACGGGGATGGCTTTTTGCCTGCCCCGGCATCGGCTGAGGAAGTCGGACGCCGTTGGGGCATCACCGACCCGGAGGACCTAGCCTGGGTTGGGGCCAACGTGACTCCCCAACCAGCCGCCGCCATGGCCAGCCCGGTACGCATGGGCAACCCCAAGGCGGCAGAGATCCCAAAGAACTTCGTCGGCGGCGGCGAATCGGGGTTTGACTCGGTGTCGGAAAGAGCCAGACAGGCCGGGTGGGGCATCTACCCCGTGGACTCCGGACATGACACCATGATCACTCACGCACCGGAGTTGGCGGATATCCTGCTCGAGATCGGCAGCGAATAGCTAGGAGAAAATGGCAATGGACTCATCGCAGATCAAGGCCCTGGTTTTCGACGTATTCGGCACTGTTGTCGACTGGCATACCTCTGTCACCCGCCACGCAGAGAATTTCGGTAAGGCCAACGGCGTAACCGCCGACTGGGTAGACTTCGCCGAAAGTTGGCGGGCCAAATACCGCCCGTTCATGGACAAGGTTCGCTCCGGGGAAATGCCCTGGACCGAGCTGGACACGCTCCACCGCATGGGCCTTGAAGAGCTGCTGAACGACTTCGGCATCACCGGCATCAGCGAAGAGGCCAAAGCCGACTTGAACCTGGCCTGGCACCGGCTGGACCCCTGGCCGGACTCGCCTCCAGGATTGCAGCGCTTGAAGTCCAAGTTCATCTTGGCCACCATGTCCAACGGCAACATCGCGCTGATGGTCGACATGGCCAAATACGCCGGGCTGCCCTGGGACACCATACTGGGCGCCGAACTGGCCCACGCCTACAAACCCGACGCCAAGACCTACCTGACCGGCGTGGAGTTGCTGCACCTCAAGCCAGAGCAGGTGATGATGGTGGCCGCCCACCAAGGCGATCTACTGGCCGCCGCCAAACAGGGACTGAGGACCGCGTTCGTAAAGCGGCCCCTGGAGCGCGGGATCAACGGCAAGGTAGACACGACGCCCGACCCGTCGTTCGACTATGTCTGCGATGATTTCCGGGACCTGGCAACGCAACTGAGCGTCTAACTGATATCTGAGGAGCGACCATGGCCCGCTTCGGTGTGCGACTGGAGAACGACCCGAACCTATCCCCCCAGGACTATCAAGAATTGGCGTCCCAGGCCGAGAAGAACGGTTTCGAGGCCGTGTGGGTGCCCGAGGGCGGAGGTCGGGACTCCCTGACTTCACTGGCGACCATCGCCATGAAGACCAACACCGTGAAGCTCGGCACGGGGATTCTGCCCATCTTCGCCCGCACTCCCACCAACACCGCCATGGGCGCGGCAGGGATGGCGGCGGTCTCAGATGGACGGTTCCTGTTGGGTCTGGGAGTTGGGCACGCTCCCACTGTAGAGAGCCGTGACGGCATACCCTTCAAGCAGCCGATGACCCGTATGCGGGAGACCATCCAGATCATCAAGGCGCTTTTAGCCGGCGAAGAGGTCAACTTTACCGGCAAGCAGTTCAAGATTACCGGCGCATCGATGGGCGCGGCCACTCCCAAGACCAAGGTCCCCATCTACATCGCGGCGTTAGGTCCTCATATGTTGGAGATGGTCGGCGAGTTGGCCGACGGCGTGCTGATGAACTGGACGGCCGTGGACTACCTGGGAGAGGCCATCGGGCACATCAAGCGCGGCGCCGAGAAAGCGGGCCGCGACTTCGACGAGATCGACATCGCCGGGTATGTGCGCGTGGCTGTTGGCGACAACCTGACTGAATCCCGCGAATCCCTGCGGCGTCAGGTGGCCCGCTACGCCAGCAACCCCTTCTACCGGAACTTCTTCGCCGAGACCGGGTTCGACAAAGAGATGTCCGCCGCCGCCGCCGCGTTGGCCGAAGGCAACCTGGACAAAGCCGCCGACTCGATCACAGAGGAGATGCAAGACCAAGTGGCCATCGTCGGCACCGTTGATGAATGCCGCGCCGCCTTGGAAAAACGCCGCGCCGCCGGCCTTCAGCTACCGGTCATCGCCCCCTTCGCCGTTGGCGACAACATGGCGTCCCACAGGCATGTGATTGAGGCGTTGGCGCCAAACTAAGGTACGTATCTAGTCCCCTGACTCTATTCTGCTCCCGAAATGTCACCCTGAGTGAAGCGAAGGGTCTGGCAAGGTCATCATTGGCAGATTCTTCGTCGACCTACGGCACTCCTCAGAATGACAGTTATGGGGCAGGCTCATAGATGGTAGGAAAGGGACTTAAGCTTCCCCCTTTCGTAAGGGGGAACCGAGGGGGATTTTCGTTCCTCCGCCAACCGGGCATAACGGAAAAAACCAGCCGCCCTACCCTACCGGCGTCAGCCCGCAAACATCGGCCACCAGTTCGTAGGAATGTACGCGGTCGGCCAGACTGTGGGTGATGGTGACTACGCTTAGGTCGTGGGTCTGGTACATCTCGGCCAGTTCGTCCAACCCCTCTTTTACCTGCTGCGGGTCGCCGTCCACGCACACGTTCTGGTACTGCTTGACGAAGGCGGCTTCGTCCGCCCGGTAGATGTATTTGGCCGCATCTTCAGGGGAAGGGATGCCGTTGGCCCGGCCGGTGATGTTGAAGAGCCGGGACAGATTTCGGCTGGCCGAGATCCGCGCCGCTTCTTCCTCGGTTTCGGCGCAGACCACGTGAACGCCCACATTGATCATCGGCTCGGGGAAATGTTCTGAGGGTTGGTAGTTCTGCAGGTAGTTCGCAACGATGGCCGGCCCTTCTTCCACATTGATGCCGAAGAAATGGGCGTAGGCGAAGGGCAACCCCAACTGAGCGGCCATATTCGCGCTCTCGTAACGTGAGCCCAGGAGCCAGACATCGGGAACCTCGGGTTCCCCCGGTCCGGCGCTGATCTCGGAGAAGAAATGGCTGTCCTCCAGGTCGTTGTTCAAAAAACCCAGCAGGTCGACCACCTGTCGGGGGAAGTGGCGGATCTCTCTTGGTTGGCCGGGGAAAGACAGCGCCGCCGCAGTGACCTGGTCGCTGCCCGGCGCCCGGCCGATGCCCAAGTCGATGCGGCCGGGGTAGAGCGCGCCCAACATGCGGAAGTTCTCGGCTACTTTCAGGGCGCTGTAATGGGAGAGCATGACCCCGCCGCTTCCCACGCGGATGGTTTTGGTGTGGGCGGCCACCTGGCCGATCAGTATCTCCGGGCTGGTCCCGGCGAAATTGGGCAGGCTGTGGTGTTCGGCCAGCCAGTACCGCCGGTAACCCATCTTCTCCACTTCCACCGCCAGTGCGATGGTGTCGCGCAGCGCCTGGCCCGCCGATTCTCCGGCACGCACCGGCGATTGGTCCACGACGCTCAGATCAAGTTGCTGACTCAAAGAAAGTCCTCAGTTCAAAACCCCAAATTGGCATTTCAGACGTCGTCCGACCGTGATGTTAGGGACGTCCGGAGCCTGGTTTTTACAAGTATACAAGCTGTTGTTATGAATCGTTGGGGAAATTGGCCGAAGGCTCTATTGCGCGTCCCTTTAGTGCGGCATATAATTTTCGATGGATGAAGACAAGGAAGTGGATTTTAAGCCGTTCTCCGGGCTGGAAAGCCTGGGGAACGGCTTTTTTTTGCGCAATGGCCTTTTTAGTCGCATGCGGGGCCGGGACAACGGACATCGACGGCTCCAGCACCGTCTTTCCCATCACCGAAGCGATGGTTGAGGACTTCGGGGATTCCATCGGCGGGTCGGCCAGGTTGGTCATCGGGGTATCGGGTACCGGCGGAGGATTCAAGAAGTTCTGCGCCGGGGACACCGACATCAATGACGCCTCCAGACCGATCAAGGCCAGCGAGGTAGAGAAATGCGCTGAGAATGGTGTGGAATTCATCGAGCTCCCCGTGGCCATCGACGGTCTGACCGTGGGCGTGAACCCGGAAAACGATTTCGTCCAGTGCTTGACCCTAGACGAACTCCACACTATGTGGGCGCCGGAATCGGAGGGCGAGATCAAGCGTTGGAGTCAAGTGCGCCCAGGATGGCCCGATGAAAGGTTGCAGCTTTATGGGCCCGGCGTGGATTCAGGGACCTTTGATTACTTCACGGAGACCATCAACGGCGAGGCCCAGGCCTCGAGGGGGGACTTTACTTCCAGCGAGCGGGACAATGTCTTGGTGGTGGGGATAGCCGGGGACCGGGGCAGCTTGGGTTACTTCGGGTATTCGTACTTCGTGGAGAACCAAGATATCCTGAAGATGGTGGCCATCGACAACGGAAACGGCTGTGTATTTCCGACAGATGAAACCATCAATAACGGCACCTACGCGCCTCTGTCCCGGCCTCTGTTCATCTACGTTAGCAAAGAATCTTGGGCGGAGCAGGAAGTGAAAGACTTTGTGAGTTATTACGTGAGTTACGAACGGGCCGGCCTGCTCCGGGAGTTGGGGTTCGTGCCATTCCCCGAGCCGGTGCACGATCTGGTGTTGGACCGGTTCCAGCGGGGACTCACGGGGACGATCTTCGGTGGTGAGCACCCCCAGAAAGGGACTGTTGAAGAGATACTCTCCGCTAATCGATGACAAGAAATGATGAAAAAACACCGTCAGCAAACAGACTTGAGGAACGCGGTTAGCATTGGCTAGAAACGTCGTGAGCCCTCCTTTGGGTCAGGGGACGCGGAACGCCTGGAAACGAAAGTTTCTGGAGCGGGGCATCGCCACACTCTTGTTCCTTTCAAGCTTCCTGTCCATCCTGATCACGATCGGGATAGTTGCCGTTCTCCTTTTCGAGGCGATCACCTTCTTCGCCGATGTTTCTTTCTGGGAATTCATCACCGGCACCCGCTGGACGCCCCTCTTCTCCTCAAAGCAGTTCGGTGTGCTGGCATTGGTGGCCGGCACCACCCTGACGGCCGTGATGGCGATGGTGGTGGCGCTGCCATTGGGTCTGATGAGCGCCATCTACCTCAGTGAATACTCGCCTGACAAGGTCCGCCGAGTGGTCAAGCCCGTACTGGAGGTGTTGGCGGGAATACCGACGGTGGTCTACGGATATTTCGCGTTGTTGTTCGTAACGCCCATCCTGCGGTCGATCTCCGGCGACATAGCGGTGTTCAACGCCCTCAGCGCGTCTATCGTCATGGGAATAATGATTCTGCCCATGGTGTCTAGTCTCAGTGAAGACGCCATGCGCTCAGTGCCCAGGACCCTTCGTGAGGGCGCCTACGCGCTGGGTTCGACCAAACTGGAGGTCTCAACGCTGGTGGTGGTCCCGGCCGCCCTGTCGGGTATCGTGTCGGCGTTCATACTGGCGGTTTCCAGGGCCATCGGCGAAACGATGATCGTCACCATCGCCGCCGGCCAGAACCCCAGCTTCACCCTGAACCCTTTTGTTCCCATAGAGACCATGACCGCCTATATCGTTCAGGTCAGCCAGGGGGATGCGCCGGCCGGGTCCATCGAATTCAAGACGATCTTCGCCGTGGCGCTTTTGCTGTTCGCCATCACCTTGGTCATGAACCTATTGAGCCAATATGTGGTTAGCCGCTTCCGCGAGGAGTACGAATAATGGCGGTTATTCCCCAGACCGAATTCCAGCGAAGACGGGCCCGCCGCAAATGGATGGGCCGGGCTTTCCACGCGATGTGTCTGCTGTCGGTATGCATCGCTCTGGGAATGTTGGCGGTGTTGCTGGCCTATCTGCTGATCCAAGGGATAACCGGCATCAGTTGGAGCTTCCTGACCGGCTTCGCTTCGCGCCACCCCGAACAAGCCGGGATCAAGGCCGCGATCTTGGGCAGCATCTACGTGGTGGTCGTGGCCGGTTTGGTCTCGTTCACCCTGGGAGTGGCCACGGCGGTATACCTGGAGGAGTACGCCGCGCGCAGCAAGTTCGCAAAGATAGCTAAGATCAACATCGCCAACCTGGCCGGGGTGCCGTCCATCGTCTACGGCATCTTGGGGTTGCAGATATTCGTGCACAGCCTCCATCTGGGAAAGAGCGTTCTGGCCGGTGGGTTTACACTGGCGTTATTGGTCTTGCCCATCGTGATCGTGGCGGCCGGAGAGGCCGTCCGGGCCGTGCCCCCGTCTTTCCGGGAAGGTTCCTACGCATTGGGCGCCACCCGCTGGCAGGTCATCTGGCACATCGTGTTCCCGCTGGCCTTTCCCGGCATACTGACCGGGGTGATCCTGGCCGTCAGCCGGGCCATCGGTGAGACCGCGCCACTCATCGCCATGGGCGCACTCACCTTTGTGCCCTTCTCGCCGGACAGTCCCCTCAGCCGGTTCACCGTACTTCCCATCCAGATATTCAACTGGACCTCCCGTCCGCAGGAAGGATTCCAGGAGGCCGCCGCAGCCGGTATAATCGTGCTGCTGGTCATACTCCTAATGATGAACGCGGGGGCGGTGATACTCCGCAACCGTTTCCAGAACAAGTGGGACTGACAATGACTGCAAGCCCAGGCATATTCGCCGGAACGCTGAAAGGATAGAAGAGAGATTGCAAGACCAGGGACCCATCCTTCAGACACGCGGGCTGAGCGTCTATTACGACACGAAAAAGGCGGTCACGGACGTAGACTTGGACGTCGCCCGCAACCGGATCACGGCGATCATCGGCCCATCTGGCTGCGGCAAGAGCACGCTGCTACGGTGCTTCAACCGGATGAACGACCTGATCCCTTCAGCCCGGGTGGAGGGGCAAGTGCTGTTCGACGGTCTGGACCTCTACGGCCACGACGTTGATCCGACCGAGATCCGCTACGAGATCGGCATGGTGTTCCAGCGGCCCAACCCATTTCCGAAGTCAATCTTCGACAATGTGGCATTCGGTCCGCGGATCAACGGCTTCAAGGGCAGCATCGATGAAGTAGTCGAAAAATCATTGGTCCGCGCGGCCCTCTGGGGTGAGGTCAAAGACCGCCTGAAAGCCAGTGCGCTGTCGCTCTCCGGAGGCCAGCAGCAAAGGCTCTGCATCGCCCGGGCGTTGGCGGTGGAGCCCAGAGTTATCTTGATGGACGAGCCCTGCTCAGCCCTGGACCCCATAGCCACGCTGGCCATCGAAGAGTTGATGCGTGAATTGTCCGAGGATTATTCGATCATCATCGTGACCCACAACATGCAGCAGGCGGCCCGCGTCTCCCACTACACTGCGTTCTTGATGGTGGAGGAGGCGAGGGTGGGGTTCTTGGTGGAATTCGGCGAGAGCCGCCAGATATTCACCAACCCCGAGGACGAACGGACTGAGGCCTACATCACCGGCAGGTTCGGGTAGGCTGGGTAGGCGCTATGGTTAGAGCCGATTTTGCCTAATGGGCGGATGAGCAGAAGATTGGCTTAAGTGTCGGAGGCGTTATGGTTAGAGCCGATTTTGATAGAAATTTGGAAGATCTTGTGTCCGAACTTTTCGGCCTGGGCGAGATGGTGGAAAAGGCCATCGTGAAGTCGATGGACGCCCTGCAGCGGCGGGACTTGGCCATCGCCTATGAGGTGGTGGCGGAGGACGACCTCATAGACGAAAAGCGCTTCGAGTTGGAAGAGAAGTGCATCGACCTCATCGCCACCCAGCAGCCACTGGCTATCGATCTTCGAACATTACTGGCCGTCCTACACATCGCGGTCGAACTGGAACGCATGGGCGACTACGCCGAGGGAATCGGCAAGATATGCATGATAATCGGAGAAGACGAACCGACGGAAACACCCCAGCAATTGGACCAGATGGCCCGGATGGGAGTGGCCATGCTACAGCGCAGTCTGAAGTCTCTGATGGACCGGGACATTGACCTGGCCAACGATGTCTGGGACTCGGATGACGAAGTGGACTCGCTTTATGACAGCGTCTGCCACGATATATTCGTGGAGATGGGGGAGCATCCCAAGACCATCGAGGCCGCCACCCATTTTCTTTGGGTGGCCCACGACTTGGAACGGATCGCCGACCGGGCGACGAACATCTCTGAGAGGGTGATATTCTTGGTCACAGGCCGCATCGGTCGCTACAAACCCCCTGAATCGACCGGATAACCGGCCTGCTACACCTTAAGACCCGTGCCTACCCACGCCCAAAATAACGTCTACCCGTTAATGATTATGTACTGTATAATCGTGGTAGACGCTTGAGCGTGAACGCACGTCTGATACTACGGTAACCGGCATTCATGCAAGACAAGTACCAACAAGAGATTGAAGAGATCCTGAAGAATGCGGGTGAAGTCGCGCCCGATGAGTCCGGCCGGGAGTTGGAGAAACCCCTGGAGGACCGTCCCAGGGCCGTGCGCCAGGCGGATGAAGCCAGTAAACCCCAGCCCTATCAAACTCCCAGGGGGCGCTGGCCTTCCATAACACCAGGCAAGATTCTGATGACGGGTCTGGTCGTTTTCATCATCGCCGCCCTGCTCCAGATATGGGTGTTGATCTGGGTTGGACTCGCCTTGTTGGTGCTGGGGTACCTGCTCTTTTTCATCACTCCCAGGAACATCTCGATAGAGAAAAGATGGCGGGGAGAGTCCATCGAGCACAAACCGCAGTCTGTTTGGGACTCGTTCAAGCGCTGGATCAAGAGCTGAATCCAGCAGGATGACAAGCCACGTAGGGGCAGGTTTCTAACCTGCCCTTTTATTTGTCCACCCTGTTCGTATAATCAATGAGGATGTTGGGAAGAGAGGGGTTAGCGGGCGAAATCGTCAATCGGTTGGAAACTGAATCACAATTGTAAGGGCGGGTTTCCAACCCGCCCTTACGTTATGAACTTTCCGGTACGTTCAAGACGAGCTCCCCAGGGCTAGTCCGTTTTGACGTAGTCTGGGCTCAGACGCTCCGCCAAGGCCAAGATCAGGTTGCCCATGTGGGGGTGGTCCGGCTCAACGTCCACCCTGAATCCGGCCTGGAGCATACGTTCGGTGCAGATCGGCCCAACCGAGGCCAGAATCACATCGCCCTGGTCTAGAACGTGTCTTAGAGACTTCTCTCTCCCTGCTTGGCCGGCGATGGACAACAGATTGTCTACCTGTATCCGGCTGGTGAACGCCAGGGCGTCGATCTGGCCGCCTTCCAGAGCTTCGATCAAACCCAGTACCGGAGCGACATCTTCGGCCAGCCCCCAGGTGTACAAAGAGACTTCGCGTGCGGTGGCGCCGCGCTCTTTCAGGGTCTGGACCAGAAGGTTGTTCGGCCCGCCGTAAGCCTGTACCGCCACGTCTTTGCCCTTAAGGTCCAGTTCCTCGATGGCGGCCAAGAGGTCTGCGGAGGTGAAGGGCTCCGGTGGCATGTGGTCGATGCGGACCTTGTAACGGCGCAGAACAGCTGCGGGCTTGGGGCTGCGGGCGATCACGGTCATAGAGGCGAGGGCTTCCAGCGTTTCTGCCTCTCTGCCTTGGGACGCCGCGCTGTCGAAGAGGGCCTTGGTGCCGACACCGGTCTGGAAGACCATCACCTGCAACCTACCGGCGCAGATGTCCGCCACCAACTGCATGACTTCGGGCGTGTCGCCCCGGTGGACTTCCTGCATTACCGGAGCAGGGTAGGGGATCCCGCCGTTACGTTCGATCAAGGCCCCCATCTCAGAGAGCATGCGGGCCTCGACGTAAGCGATGGTTTTTCCTGCCAGGGAAGAAGCGGCCAAATCAGTAACGCTCTAGACGGCGCACTCGCCCTCTCCCCGTTCTACCTTGTACTGGTTGGTGCGTTCCCAGTCGACGTACATGTCAGATCCGGGAGCGGCATCCGCAACGGCTTGCTGGGCCTTTTCGGCGACCTCGGTCAGCTCTTCCAGCCCGACACGGTCCAAGAACTGGTTGAACTTCTCGCCATCGTTGCGGTTGTCCTTGTAGTAGTTGACAACGTATTTCAGAACGCCCGGCACCGACTTAGCCGGAATCTTGACTCTGGGAATCCGCGTTCCGATGCGGGAGTCCTGCACGTTGACGTCGCCGTAGTTGCCGCCCAAGAACATCTCGTAGGCGGGTATCTGCTCGCCGTCGGCGCCCTTGGTGGCCGCGCCGTGGAAGCCGATGTTGGCGATGTGATGCAGGCCGCAGCCGTTGGGGCAGCCGCTCATCTTGATGCGGATGTCATTGACGCCCTCATCTTGGAGCAGCCCGTCCCAGCTCTCGATCTCTTCTTTCAGGGCACCGGCCAGGCCCATGGATGAGGTGATGCCCAGTTTGCAGCTATCGGTGCCGGGGCATGAGACCACGTTGCTGATGGAATGGGCGTTGGCTTCCGCCAGGCCGATCTCGGTCAGCGCGTCCCACACGTCATGGAGCATGTGCTCCGGGATGAACCTCAGGGCCAGGTTCTGCTCCTGGCTGGTGCGGGCCCTGCCGCCGGTGTGCTTGCGCATGATGTCGGCCAGGCCGTGGAACTGGTCCGCGGATATGTTGCCGCGGTCGGGCTTCACGTGCACGACGTAGTAGCCTTCTTGTTTCTGGGCTTCGACGTTGGTCCGGCGCCACTCGGCGTAGTCGCCATCGCCGTTGCTACCGTTGGCCGAACTTGCGGCCAACGCCGGAGGCGTCTCCCGCATGATCTCTTCGACGTTCATGAAGGGCTTGGGGTCGAGCGGGCCGATGTTTTCCAGCTCAGCCTCAACCTGCGATTTAAATTCGTCCAAGCCAATCTTGTCGATCAAGACCTTTAGCCGGGCCATCATGCGGTTCTTGCGCAACATGTCGGCATTGTTGAAGACCGTGAAGATCGCCAGGGTCAGCCTGAGGAAGTCTTCCTCAGGCAGGAATTCGTAAAGGGGTTTAGCCAGCCGTGGCATGATGGACGTGCCGCCGCCGACAAACACCTTGAAGCCGCGCTTCTCGACGCCATCCTCGACCCTGATCTGAGATACAAAGGTCAGGTCCTGGATGGCGGCGGCGACATGGTCGTGGTCGTCGCAGCCCGTGAAGGCGCTCTTGAATTTACGGGGGAACGCTTGGGTCAGCGGGTGCCGTACCGCGAACCGCACGAATGCGGCCAGGTAAGGCGTGGGGTCGAATATCTCTGACGCACAGACCCCGGATGTGGGTGCGCCCACCACGTTTCGAACCACGTTGCCGCAGGCCTCGCGGGTGCTCAGACCGGCCGCGCCCAGCAGTCGCAAGGCGTCGGGGCACTGGTCCAGAGGGATGTGGTGGAACTGGAAGTTCTCTCTGGTGGTGATGTGGCCCTTGCCCAGGGGGGCATACTTCTCGGTGAAATCGCCCAGAGCGTCCATGGCTTCCGTCGTGATGATGCCGCCGGGAATCTTGACGCGAATCATCTGAACGTCGGCCTGGCGTTGGCCGTAGACACCCTGCTTCAAACGAAAGGGCGTGAACTCCGTGTTTTCCCTTTCACCGGCCACGAACGCCGCCGACTCCTCCTCCAACCGCACGATCTCGTCTTCCATGAAGGGAATGATGCTTTGAGAATTCTTGGCAAGTTCCAAGCTCTCTTCGTAGATTGTCTCCGGGGTGGTTGCCTGGGTGTTAGACCGTTCGGTCGAGGTATGACTCGTCAACTTGATTCGTCCTCCAGAATTTTGGGCAAATAAAAAACCCACCGATCGTAATAACGTGGTGGGTTCAAGGGTTCCTAGTTGAGTTGTTATCTAACGCAGAAGGTTACCTGATCCCTATGTAACAGATACAGGTACAACAAGAAACGCAGGGATTACCGTTCACCTTCAACATTACAATAAAGTCTACTCTCGTGAAAATTACCTGTCAACAGGCACGCATGAAAGCTGAAGATAGGGTGGATTCGGTTGACGGGATATGGCGTTGGTGATAGTATCATAGTGAATACTATGAGAGTATATTATGAATCAATTAATTACTAATGATAGTATCTTCAACCCACAATACACCATCACGCCAACGGTCCAGGCGCAGATAGATGAGTTTGAGCGCAACCGATGGCTCATCCAAAACCTGTTGCTCATGCCCCAACATGAGGAGTGGCTGCACCGCGACGTGCGGGTCAGCCGTGCCGCCAGCACCACAAGGATCGAAGGGTCTGCGCTGGACGAAGTGGCTGTGGGGCGCTTGGCGGCCCGGTCGATTGTCAGGGCGGAGAACGAAGATGAGCAAGACAACATCAATGCACTCCAGGCCTACGAGTTCATCGACTTTCTGAGCGACCAAGCCGATATCCCGGTGGACGAACTGGTTATCCGCCAGCTCAACCGGTACTTCATCGCCACGGCCACTTCGACTCTGACCCCCGGTGCATACCGAAAGGGCCAGAACTCCGTGGGCGGCTATCAGCCCCCGGACCAGGGAGACGTGCTCGGCCTGATGCGGTCTTTCGCACTCTGGCTGCGCCAGGATGACGACGGCCTGCATCCGGCGGTGAAGTCGGGATTGGCCCATCTGCATCTGTTGGCGGTACACCCATTCTGGGACGGCAACGGCCGCACTTCCAGAGGTCTGGAGACGTTGCTGTTGCAGCGCTCGTCCTTCGACTTCAAGAAGCTGCTGTCCCTGGAAGCTACGCTGCTGGAAATGAAGGACGAGTACTTCTTGGCCATCAGCCGCAGCTTGGGCAACCGGTTCCAAGACGGTTACGACGCCACGCCTTGGTTGGAGTTCAGCACTTCGGCTCTGGTGGTCTGCTCCCGTTCGTTGGTGGAGCAGACCACGGCGTGGCACAAAAAGATGAGTGAGCTATACTCGTATGGCCCTGAGGCTGGACTGTCCGCCAGGCAGACAAACGGGCTGATGTATGCCAACCAGTTGGGCCAGATCACCCGTGGCGGCTATATGGAAGCTACCGGAGTGTCGATGGCCACCGCCTCGCGGGACTTGGCGGACCTGGTCGCCAAGGGGTTCTTGACCTTGGAGGGCAAGACCCGCGACCGGGTCTACCGGACGGTCCCGGTGGAGCAAGTCAAAGCAAGGCCCTGAAGCGGCCAGAGTTCCCTAGGAATCGCACCGGACCGAGACGGGTTACGGAGAAAAGCAAACCATGAAATCGACGGCTGATGTAGTGATGATCGGGGGCGGTGTGATCGGCGCCAGTATCTTGTTCAATCTGGGTCGTCTGGGCGTCACCGACACCCTGCTCTTGGAAAAAGACGTGCTTGGCTCAGGCTCGACTGGGCGCTCGCAGGCCATCTGCCGGATGCATTATTCCAATCAGGTGACCGCCAAGATGGCGTGGGAAAGCCTGGCTGTCTTCACCAACTTCGATGAGGTCGTCGGGGGAGAGTCCGGGTTCGTCGAAACGGGATATTTAGTTGTTGTGAGCCAGGAAGACGGCGCCGGTCTGGCGCACAACGTGGCGATGCAATACGAGCTTGGCATCGACACCATGCGCGTCACCGCCAAAGACCTGGAGGAGATAGCGCCTATGGTCTCAGTGACCGAGGGCGAGGTCATGGCCTGGGAGCCCCAGTCTGGCTACGCCGATACCTATATGGTCACCACTTCGTACGCGAAACGGGCCCGGGAAATGGGGGCCGAGATCGTGCTCCGGAACCCGGCCACGGCGATCGAGATCTCAGGTGGGCGGGTGAAAGCCGTGGTCACCGCTGAGGGGCGGGTGGAAACCCCAATCGCCGTGGTTGCCGCGGGTCCATGGTCTAAGGATGTGCTGGGCCAGATCGGCGTGGACGTGCCCTTGGTCCCGGTACGCCATCAGGTTGCCTCCATCACACGTCCGGTGGACAAACTACCTATGCACCCAACGGTTGGAGACATCGCCCAGTCTTTCTCGTTCCGGCCCGACGGCAGATCGCTGACCATGATGGGTTTTGGCGACGATGAAGAAGTTGAGGTCGAGACCTACAACCAAGGCGTGGATATGGACGTGATGGCCGACGCCATGGGTCGGCTGACCCGCCGGATCCCGGCCATGGCGGACGCCTATTACCGGGGCGGGTGGTCCGGGTTGTTCACGACCACCCCCGATTGGCACCCGATCTTGGACGCGGTACCGGGGATAGACGGCCTGTACTGCGCCGTTGGTTTCAGCGGCCACGGGTTCAAGCTTTCACCGATGATTGGGGTCACGATGGCGGAGTTGATCGTGGAAGGCGCAGGGAAGACGGTGGATATCTCGCCCCTTAGGTTCACCCGCTTCGAAGAAGGCGACCTGTTGGGGTCCAGCTACCGCTACCGGGTCCTAGCCTAACGGGCACCGGCATAGCCGGATTTTGTGGGGATTGTGTTCAAGATAACCAAGCGCCTTTTCTTGCTCTCGGTTGTTACTGTGGTGCTGCTCGGCGCGGTACAAGGTAGCGACAGCCCATCTCCTAGCGACGTTGCGGTGTCGCCGTATAAATACAGTCTGTTTCGCTGGGAGGTTGACCACTTCTTGGACAAGTGGGTGAACAAGCTCCAAGAGATATTGCCCTGGAACTCGGAACCTTCCCGGGAAGCCCGCATCGCCCAGGCCCAGGAATTCTTCGATCTGACCGCGGAGATCCGGGAGCTGGAACGCGGATCAGCAGATGAAAATGCTGCCCGGATCGAGGAACTGCGGCAGCGGCGAAGCGACATGCAGACCGATGTGGAAGAGACCGTGGAGTCGGAGATTAGCGCCATCTTGGTCGAGGAAGGGTTTTCTTCCCGAATCGGGGTCATCTTCCCACCGGTGGACACCGTGTTCGCGGCATCGCCGGGGGCGTTGATCATCTCGCCGCGGGACCGTATCGCCCAGACCAGTTCCACACTGCTGAAACCGGGTATACCCGGCGATGTGCGGAACGAACTTGAGGAGGTGATCTTCCGAGAGGATGATGTGTCGGCGTTGGTCGTCAGCACCGGAGGCGTGGCCACCTATCCCAGCGTGGTGTCGGCCACCGCCACGCTCCACAGCGCACTGGTGATCACGGCCCACGAGTGGCTGCATCACTGGTTCTTCTTCCAGCCCCTGGGCCAGCACTTCTGGGACAACGGCGACATGACCACCCTGAATGAGACAGCGGCGTCCATCGGAGGGAAGCTGCTCGGCGACCGGGCCTTCACCGCCATGACCGGGGAGATCGTGGTCCGCGAAGACGATGCAGATACAGAGCCTACCGACCCGGACGCTTTCGACTTTGAGGCGGCGATGCGGGAGACCCGGCTCGAAGCTGAAGCGCTGCTGGCCGAGGGCAAGATCGAGGAAGCCGAATCCTATATGGAGGAGCGGCGGCAGTCCATCGATGACAATGGCATCTTCATCCGCAAGATCAACCAGGCCTTCTTCGCCTTCCACGGCTCCTACGCCACCGGCGCCGCTTCGGTCAGCCCCATCGGAGACCTCCTAGAGGAATTGCGCGACGGTACAGATTCGGTGGAAGAATTCCTGAAGACCGTGGCGGAATTTGACGAGGTTGAAGACCTGCCGGAATATTTAGGGGGTGGCGCTGCCGTAAGGCTTCGGCGAAACTAAACGACCCGGATATAGACGGAAAATTCAATAAGAAGAGACCGGTACAGATGTGCCGGTCTCTCGCCAGTTTGTTTGAGTCCCACGAGGCTAGACGCGGTCCTTAACCTTGGCCCAGATATCCGGAGGTCTCGCCGATTCACATAATCCAATCACACCCTGAAACACTTCCGGAGGCATCCCGCCCTTCATGGCGCCAAGTAAGGAAACCAGGTCGTCTGGGTTGAAGCTGGCGCAGAACAAGGTGAGGAATTGGCCCATCACATCCGGCGCTACGCTGGCCTGCAGGGCTCCGTCGATAGCGCCAAGTTCCTCGTCGGTAAAGTTGTCCCACAGTGCCTGCTGCAGTTCATGCTCCTTCGGTATAGATGCTCCACATAGATTCCGGCGAATTGGTTGTAGATGTCGTAAATCTCGTTCCCCAGCTCGGATTTCCGCTCGCCGCTGGCATTCCCAACTTCACTGCTTAGCTTCCTGAGTTGGGCGTAAACCAGTTCATCGTTCCCATGGTCTTTCTCAAATGACTCGATAAACCGTGGCGGCCGCTCTTCCAAAGCGATATGCACGTATTCCTCCTCATGCCCGGCACGCAAGACCAGTAGCGATATGGTGCTTTCCAGAGAGGCCAACGCTCCATCGGCTGACCGCTTGCCTTGAAAATCCGCGACGCTCAAGTCGTGGGCCGTTGTATACATCATGTGCCGGATAGCTTTGTGAATCGGCCGGTACATCTCGTGCCTGTGTTGCGCCATTTGGAATCTCCTGAAAAATCGAGTCCGATATCGGTTGATGGTTAGGTCCCGTTTCGACTTGATTCGTCAGGCCATCCTATATCAACTTTAGATGCTTTTAAATTGAGGTGTTTTGTATCTAGGTTCGGTGTATTTGGGATTCACCCTCCCAGAAGTTTCTGGGGGCGGTGTCTGAGGATGTCTTCCGCTTGGGAGACGATCTCCCGGAGGATGTAGGATGCCGGTTCGACAGAGCGTATGAGTCCCGACGCGGCTCCGGCCCGGACTGGGGCTGTTGTCGCGTCTTCGGCGGCGGTGGCGGTGGCGATGTCTTCCCTCAGTTCGCTTTGCCGGGTCATCATCTCGGCTTCCCTGCCGTGCCATCGGTCAGTGAAGGAATTGCTGATGACCCGGTCACCGACCACATCATGGTCGTATGGAGCGTCCGACACCAGGTCGTAGACGTTTGTCAGTATCGTGTCATCCACATCGGCGAGTATGACCTGGCCCTTGGCCCATTCCGGCCCGGCCCATTCCAGACTGGCAACGAAGCGGGTGCCGATCCAGGCGCCCTCGGCCCCCAGCATCAAAGCAGCGGCGAGGCCGGGTCCGTCCGCGATCCCTCCGGCGGCCACAACCGGTATATCCCCTGCGATCTTAACCACAGCACGTACGAACGAGAGCGTTCCCAGATGACTGGTATGCCCGCCCGCTTCACTGCCCTGGGCTATGATGACGTCTGCCCCGGCCGCTATCGCCTTTTTAGCGTTGGCCATCGTCTGGACCTGGGCAAAGATCTTTACGCCGCTTCCCTTGGCTTGGTTTATCAATTGTGTTGGATCGATGAAAGAATGGCCGATGGCGGCAACCTGGGCATCCAGGGCCGCCTCTATGGCTTTTTCCAGCCCAGGAAACGACGAGGAGAAACCCACTCCGAAGGGCGATGAGGTCTTCTCCCTGACGGCGTGCACCTGTTCTAGGAGCCAGGTTGGATCCGGGTCTGCACCGGCGCCTATCATTCCGAACGCGCCCGCCTTTGAGACTGCGGTGGCGAGCTCAGCGCTGGCGGTCCCGGCCATGGGGGCGTTAATGATGGGGAAGTCTATGCCCAGGAATGTGCAGAGACGGGTAGTTAGCATCGTAGTTCTCCGGAAGTTGGCTCAGGGAGTAAGTGGCCCTCATCCTAACCTTCTCCCGTGCGCGGGAGAAGGGATACTTTGACTTAAATGCCTAGAGTCTACACCCAGGGCGAACGCTTGGACCGGTCTTTCTGGGAGGTGGCGGCGGAGAGGCCCTGGCGCTCTAGGGAGTCGGTCAGCATGCGGCGGAAGACGCGGCGGTCCCCAGCGCTGACGACGGCCTGCTCGTGGGACTCGGAGATGGCCACAGGGTAGCCCTGTCCGCGCTGGCATTGGTCATAGATCAGAGCGTGGGTCATAGAGAGCAGGGTCTCGTTCTTGGCCACCCATTTGGGGACCTCGACCCGGCCGATCTCTTCGCCGGCGTTCAGGTAGAAGAAGTAGACCTTGTTGGCTTCGTCGTAGGACTCCCGGGAAACCGACGAGTTGGTCTTGTAGACCGGAGAGCGCCAGCCGGGTTCGAGTAGACGCTGGAACAGGTCCCGGTCCAGGAAATCGTTGGCGCCGTTGCATGGTTGCTGGGTAGAACGTCGGTTGTTGCACGACTGGGTGCAGACGGTGACTTCATGGGGGCAGAGAGAACAGCGCACGGCGTTCACGGCCTCGGTGCTCCGAGGGTAGGAAACGTAGGCGGCCAAGGCGACAGGGCGGGTCTCGGACAGTTTTTCCAGGCGTTTCATGGCGGGAAGCAGACCTTCGTTGATGATGGCGTAGCTGACGTAGGGACGATAGGCTTGTCCGGACAGGCCCCAAAGCACCAACGAGCCGTCCACCAGCGCTAGGACCGGCAAGCCCGGCGGGCACTGTTCTACCGTGTTGGCCAGGGTCTCCAGCTCTTTCACCGTGCGCACCAGACCCAGGAGCGGGCCGCTGATCATCTCCTCTCCCATGGAATTGGCGGGATCCGAGATAAAGAGTTCCTCGGGAGTGGTGGCCAGGTGTGGGTGGCTGAAGAGTGTGGCGTCGGGGTGACTGCCGTAGGTCAGCACGCAACCCCCAAAGTTCAGCAGGTAGCAGGCCACGGGCAAATGACGGTCGACGTCTATATGAGAGCCGTCAACGGCGGCAACCACCCAGTCGGCGGGCGGGTCGGCGGGCGGGTAGGAGCCTAGCAGGGACTCTTCGACCTCGGCGGCCAGATAGGGGCGTTGTTGGGTGTCGACGGTCTTCTCGGCGGCGGTTTCAGGATCTATGCCGGCCGCCGAATTGAGCAGGGCCGTCAGGCGCTCTTCGCGGGCTTCGCTGGCGCCACGCACCGACTCGGTGAGTTGGTCCAGTTGCAGGACCGTTTGTCCCATGTCCAGTCCCATACCGTATTACCTTACCGGTTCGCCGGGTTTTTTAAGGGCGCTTTGCTGCCGGTATCTTTGACTCCGGTATCTTTGATTCAATGAAAGACTACCTCAAGACTCTTTCGTCGCCGGTGCGGCGGGTGATCTGCTGCTGGTCCATGTGTTCCAGCAGAGGGAGGATGTATTTTCGGCTGGAGTTGAACATCGTCCGGGCTTCAGCCACAGTGATATTCCCCTGGTCCTTCAGGTGCTGAACGATGCGCTCGGTCATCTCGCGGTAGGCCGAGGCGTCAAAGATGACTCCATCCGTTACCCGCACCACCTTGCCTTGGTCTATCAGCACTCCCAGCAACTCAGAGCTGACCTTCTGGTCGCTGGGTGGAGAATAAGGGTCTTTCTGTAGGGATTTCAAGTAGGCGGACGCCTCTTCTTCCATCTTTAGGGTCAATGTAATCTGATGGTCCGGCAGGCGCAGAGACTGGCGCTCGTCAACCACGATCTGTTCCTCGACCAGACGGGCCAGCGCCCGCTGATAGACCGGCTGCGACAGATTCAGGCGGCTGCGGACCTCCTGGGCCGGGACGCCGTGGCGCAGCGGGTACTGCGTGTGGTAGAGCTGCAAGGCCGAGGCGACTTTGCTCTTGAGAATGTCCCATCCCTGGGCCGAATAGACTACAGCGTCGGCATCGCTGCCGAATTCGCCCAGGCTCACCAGGTGGCCTCCCCCGGTGAGTCGGGCAACCCTTTCCGTTACTTCCTCCCGGGACAGGTTGGTCCGCTGGGAGAGCACCGTCATATCACAGGGGCCCCACTGTTCGGCTATGCTGATGATGATGTCCCCTCCGGTGCCCTGGTCCAGGGTCATCAGGCGTTCGATCACATCGTCGTCGAACCGGCGGTAGCGGCGCCGGGGATTGGGATCGACGATCTGACCGCCGCCCAATGTATCTTCCGAGGAACGGATCACGAAGAAATCGCCTTTGACCACTGGAAGCGGGTCGGCCAATAGCAATTGGACCCAGCCTTCTTGTCCGGCGGTCAGCCGTTCGGCGTCAAGCAGCCGGACCCGGGCCGAAGCCTCACTGGTGAACAGGTGGAATGTGACGCCCTGGTTGTGCTTCAAAGGATGGGGGGCGTTCTTGACCATACGCAGGCGGGCATCCAGGCGGTAGGTGGGCTTGAGCCAGCCGGGGATGGTCAGTATCTCGCCGCGTTCGACCTCATCCTTGGACAGGCCGGACAGGTTCACCGCCAGCCTAACGCCGGGGTCGGTGGCGTCTACCTTGGTCTTGTGGCTCTGGAGACCCCTGATCCTGGCCCGCTGCCCGGACCCGGCCAGCTCGATCTCCTGGCCCACGGTCAATGTGCCGTCGATGAGGGTGCCGGTGACCACTGTTCCGAATCCTGAGATGGTGAAGCAGCGGTCGATGGGAAGGCGCGGCCGTCCGAGGTCCTGCCTAACTTCGGTCTCGTCCAGGATGCTGTCCATGGTGGCTTTCAGTTCGTCCAGGCCGTCGCCGGTGTAGGCGGAGACGCCGACCATCGGGCATCCCTCGAATGATGTGCCCTGCAGGGTGTCTTCGACCTCGGCCTTCACCAACTCCACCATCTCTTCGTCGACCAGATCGGTCTTGGTGACGACGACCAGGCCACGGGTGATCTGAAGGATGTCTAGGATGGCGATGTGCTCCCTGGTCTGGGGCATCACGCTTTCGTCGGCGGCCACGATCAGCAGGGCCAGGTCGATGGCCCCCACGCCGGCCAGCATGTTCTTGATGAACCTTTCGTGTCCGGGCACATCAACGATGCTGACTTCCCGGCCACTGGGAAGCGTCATCCAGGCGAAACCCAGGTCGATGGTCATCTCCCTGGCCTTCTCTTCGGGGAATCGGTCCGGGTCGATGTCGGTCAGCGCTTTAACCAGGGTGGACTTGCCGTGGTCCACATGGCCGGCAGTGCCTATTACGTACATGGTTTAGCGGTCACGCAACTGTGAATTCGCGTGCGTGGAGTATCTCGCCTTTGCCCATGGGCCGGATGTCATCTCCGGCGAGGGTGAGAACGGCGGCGGTATTCCCCTCGCCGGTCACGAATTCAACCTCGAATCCGTCTGCCGAGTAGCAGTGGACCACGGCTCCAACATCGCCCTGCTTGAGCTTGTGCTCCGTTATGTCTCGGGTGAGGACTATTATGTCCAGTTCCTTAATCATGGCATACCTTGCTGCGTCGGGTTCAGACCGGATAAGCAGTGACCAGCCTCGGTTGGAGATCAATCGATCCAATGATCCAAACAGTTCGCATCGCTACCAAGGACCCATTGGGCGTCCGCATCAGTCCTTCGATTACATATTTCGTGCCGAACTCCGACGATCGGATGACCGACACATCTTCTTCTCGGGCGATGGTCAGTAAATCCTGAGCCAGGATGGCTGTATCACTATCATCATACCCCAGATTCTTCAGAAACTAGGCTTCGGATCTGCCTACAGGATGAATCTCGGAAAGCAGGTAGTTCGCCAATTTCTCTGATGGAACAAAGGCGTTCTGAAAGTTCGGCAGTTTCATTCTAGGACAACATCCCTACTCTAGGTCCGTGTGAAAGCCTTCTTCGCGATCAGAGACACCGGCTTGCTCAACTTCAAGAAGTTGCCGTCCTGTTCCCAAAGTCCCGGTTGGATGCGCTCTTCGGTGGGTGACTGAGTCTTCTTGGCCAAGTCTACTTCGGTAACCGCTCAGCCGTCCGATAAGGGATGTCAGTATGGCTATGATGATACTCCAGATCGTTTAGAGAGCCGATATTCCCACAGCCTACCGGCGCTCCAGGTAATGTAACGAGTTCAATCTTTTCGCTCAGGTCAGGCGATGGAACAAAAAAGTCCCGTCCTTCCTGCATAGGAAGGACGGGACTGGTGCGTACGGGGTCGAGGCAAGACCCGTTCGCGTGGCGCTGGATGCGGGAGGGTCGAGGCAATAACCGCCCCCTTAGAGAGATTGTCTTCTTGCAGACCCTTGATCGCGTTGGAAGTGCGGACCAACTTAGCCTCATAGATGCCGGGGTCCAGCAGGTCAAGATCAAACCCATGGCCTGCGGTCTTGGTGACCGACTTGAATTCAACGTTCTCGTATGGGTCTACGCCGTCGCTCTCCCAGACTGAGGACGTCCGGGCCAGTTTGGCGTCATATACGCCGGGGTCCAGCAGGTCTAGGTCCATCGCGCTGCCAGTGTTGCTGATGACCGACTTGAATTCGACGTTCTCATAGGGGTCGACGCCGTCGCTCTCCCAGACCGAGGAAGTGCGGGCCAGTTTGGCGTCATATACGCCGGGGTCCAGCAGGTCTAGGTCCATCGCGCTGCCAGTGTTGGTGATGACCGACTTGAATTCAACGTTCTCGTAAGGATCGACGCCGTCGCTCTCTCAGACTCTGGAAGTGCGGGCCAGTTTGGCGTCGTAGATACCGGGATCCAGCAGGTCCATGCCGAATGAGCTGCCGGTGTTCGTGCTGATCAGCTTGGAGTCGTAGAAACCCGGCTCCAGGAAGTCCATGTCGATGACGTTGGCGGTACTGGACGCGGGTATGAATACCGATGATTCGACCTGTCCGACCGGTCTGGCTGGGTTGTCCGCCGAAGCGATGCCCGGGAGCAAGGACGCCGCGGCAATCGCGCCGCCGACGACTAGTCCCACCAAGATATTCTTATTGTTCTGGATGATGCCCTGGATGTGATTCTGTGCTGTCATGATTGCTGCCTCCATCTTGTTGTTGTTTTCGCCCTGCCCCGTTGTTGCCTGTTCTGCCGTCTGCCCGTTCGCCGTTGTATTTACCATCGCTGTTTTCATGGTTGCCTCACCTCGAAATTTGTTGTGAGGTCATCGTAGGACCGGGCCGGAGGACGAACATCGGGGAGACTCTCCATCTTCAACAATGGGAATTTTGGGGGATCTTCTGGAGACATAGAGAGACCTCCCTATACGGGGGTTTTACCAGGCGTGCGGAGGCGGATACGGGACTGAGATCACTGCAGCGTGAAGCCTACCGGTGGACTCAGAAAAGATTGGGGCGGCGGGGGTAGGGGCCGGAAATCGGGGGTATTAGGGGGGATATTTACCGCTTTGCCGGAGTACCGGCAACTGGTGGGGTCAGCATTTAGTGGAAGCCCGGCGTCATTCCAAGAACCGCGTAAACGCTTGGTTGGCTATCAGGTATGCCGGCTTGGTCAACTTCAGGCAATCGCCATCTTGTTCCAGGAGCCCGAGTTGGATGCATTCCTGGATGGGCGCTTGGAATTTCTTGGCCAGGTCTACTCCGGCGCGGGCGGACGCTTTGGAAAGGCGCAGGCCGTCTAGCAGCCGCAGGCCCAGGAACATGGTCTCGGAGCAGGTGATTTCTTGGCTGAGGTGCTCCCAGCCTTCCAGGGTCGGCACTGCTTGTAGTGCATCCTCTACCAACTCGTTTACTGGCATTACGCCTGCATCGGCCCAGGCGGCGGCCTTGTTGTTGTAGTCCCGTGGCGAAAGGATTGTCCAGAAGCGGTAGTCCCCAAGACGGGAATGGGCGCCGGGCCCCACGCCCAGATATGGGCCGTTCTCCCAGTAGACCACGTTGTGCTCACAGGCCCGGCCCGGCAGGGACCAGTTGGATATTTCATAGTGGTGGTAGCCCGCCGAGGCCAGAGACTCGCGGGCGTACAGATACATGTCAGCGGCCAGGTCAGGATCGGGCTCGGGGATCTTGCCCTCTTCGGCCCAGCGGTGCATCGGTGTTCCTTCTTCCAAGGTCAGGGCGTAGAGGGAGATGTGCTCCGGGGCGAGCTCGGCCAGTGCATCGAGGGTCTGACGCCACTGATCCATGGACTGATTGGGCAGCCCGTACATCAGGTCCAGGTTCACGTTGTCGAAACCGGCTTGGCGGGCAGCCTCGAACGCCTGGACCGCCTCGGACGCCTGGTGTCGGCGGCCCAGCAGATTAAGCAGGCCATTGTCTAGGCTCTGTACTCCGATGCTGAGCCGGTTTACGCCTTGGGCCAGGATGCCGGCGCAGGCCGCTTCGTCCAAGTCTCCGGGGTTGGCCTCGATGGTGATCTCCGCGGCCGGATCTACCTTAAAGGATTCTTGGATGGAGGCGAGGATCTTTTCGATGTAACCCGGAGGCAGGTAGGAAGGGGTCCCGCCGCCAAAGAAGACCGACTTAACGGCCGGGTGGTCCAGTGTCTCACCCCAACACTCGACCTCAGTCGTGAGAGCAGGAAGAAAGGGCTCCATCAGATTCTCGATGCCCTGGTAGGTGTTGAAGTCGCAGTAAGGGCACTTGGTCTTGCAGAAAGGAACATGGACATAGAGTCCCATTCCTGAGGCGGGAACGACCGGTTTGGCGCTACTCGTCGTCAATCAACCGGCTCGAGCCATCGACCACTTTCTCGGGATCCTTGTCTTCGGGACGCTCGGACTCGGTCACCCGGTCCATGTGCTCGTCCACGATCCATGGCGGCGCACCTTTCGTCAGGATGAGCAGCGCCAAGCCCAAGATGAATAGGTCGTCGAACCGTCCGAGGATCGGGACGCGGTCTGGAATCAAGTCCAATGGGGAAATCGCATAGAGAATCGCCAGGGGCACCACGGCGCGCAGAAAGATCGAGACCCGCTTGTCGAAGGTTAGACGCCAGACCAAGCGGGCAAACTTTATCAATTTGGGCAGCAAGCGGGGAGCTAGGAAATAAAAGAGGGGAAACGCGAGTCTGTATAACATGGTCACACTCGATGCGAGAATTCTCTCCCGTTAAATTATATGCCAAGGTGTGATAACTTGAAACCGACCGGTCCACATAACTGTAATACGCACCATCGGAGCGTTTGGCCTTGTGGATGGCGCGTTACTGTAGATGATGGAGGGGTGAGCATGCCCGCTGCGAAACGTCCCCAGACCGTCGGAGCTCTCCGCAAGAGCAAATATCAGGTTATTCCCGTCCGCGAAGAGATGCGGAACAACCTGATCGCCAAGATCCGCGCCGAAGAGATGGTCTTCCCCGGCATCGTCGGTTTTGACCAGACAGTCATCCCTCAGATAGAGAACGCCATCTTGGCCGGGCAGGACATGATTCTGCTGGGCGAGCGCGGGCAGGCTAAGTCCCGCATCATCCGGAGCCTAACCAACCTGCTGGACGAAGCCATCCCCAAGATCGCCGACTGCGAGATCAATGACAATCCCTATGAACCGATCTGCCGGGTCTGCCGGGACAAAGTCGCGGAAATGGGCGACAAGACTCCGCTGGAGTGGATTTCGAGAGAAGAGCGTTACTCCGAAAAACTGGCAACCCCCGATATCTCCATAGCCGACCTCATCGGCGAGATCGACCCCATCAAGGTCGCCGAAGGTCATTATCTGTCCGACGAATTGGTGATTCACTACGGCCTGGTGCCGCGCACAAATCGCGGCATCTTCTGTATCAACGAGCTCCCCGACCTGGCCGAAAGGATACAGGTGGGACTGTTCAATCTGATGGAAGAGCGGGACGTGCAGATCAAGGGTTACCGGGTGCGGTTGCCCCTGGACGTGTTTGTGGTATCAACCGCCAACCCCGAAGACTACACCAACCGTGGCCGCATAGTGACCCCCCTGAAAGACCGCTACGGGTCCCAGATCCACACCCATTACCCCCTAAACCCAAAAGACGAGATCACCATCATGGACCAGGAGCGCACCCGGTTCCCGGAAGAGGACAAACTCCTGATACCGGACTACATGAAAGAAATATTGGCGGAGATCACGACCCAGGCACGGCTTAGCAGCGAGATCAATCAACGCTCCGGTGTGAGCGTCCGGGTCTCCATCTCGAATTTCGAGACCATGTTGGGCAACGCTGTGCGCCGCGCCATCAGGATGGGCGAAGAGTGGACCTGCCCCCGGGTCAGCGACCTGTCGTTCATCGTGGCGTCGTTCGCAGGTAAGATCGAACTCGAGACATTCGAAGAGGGACGCGAATCACGCCTGACCGACGACCTGACCCGCCGCGGCGTGTTGCGGACCTTTGGCAGCTACTTCGAAGTTGAGGAGCTGGAACCGGTTGTAACCGCCTTTGACCTGGGCAACCGGGCGGAGACCGGTAGCGACCTTCCGGCTGCCGGCTACCCGGATCTGGTCAAGAATATCGATGGGTTGGGCAAAGCGGTCAGAAAATTAACCAAAGACAAGCGGCCCGAGGTCATCGCTTCCGCCGTGGAATTTATCTTGGAAGGCCTGCACCTCAGCCGAAAGCTGAACTGCGACCGGTCGGGGGAAGCAGCGGTATACAAGCGGTAGAAACCTCCCCGCCTAGTCAAATCATTCCCGTATGACCGCCCCGGCTTGCCCGAACAAATGGTCAGAGCGTATAATTAGAACAAATGTTTTATGTTGTTCTATTTTACTCACTGGGTGTATAGGGAGGGGCGATGGCCGGAGCCGACGTTCAAGAGATTCACTGCAAGACACTGCTCAATAAGATCGATGTTCCCCGGTTTCCGTTCCGGTGGACCATGAACCCATATCGTGGCTGCCGCCACGCCTGCACCTACTGTTACGCCCGGCCTACCCACGAGTTTTGGGGTATGGACTCAGGCCGCGACTTCGATACCCGGGTCTTCGCCAAGGTGAACGCTCCCGAGGTGCTGCGTAAGGAGCTGAAACGCCCCAGTTGGCGCCGGGAAGCGATTGCCATCGGCACCGCCTCCGACCCCTATGAGCCCGCCGAGGCCGAATACGAGATCACCCGCAAGCTTCTCCACGTGCTGAGAGATTTTCAGAACCCGGCGTCCATCACCACCAAGGGTGTCTTAGTGCGCCGGGACGTAGACATACTCGCAGAACTGAGTCAGGTGGCCGACGTCCACGTCAACTTCAGTATCGGCACCATCAACGAGAAGGTGTGGAAGATGATGGAGCCGGGGACGCCCAACCCCATTGCTAGGTTGGAAACCATGCAGTACCTGGTGGAGAACGGAATCTCCGCCGGAGTGATGATGGCGCCGTTGCTGCCGGGAATCACCGACGACGAAGCGAACATCCAGGCGGTGGTGGAAGCAGCCCACGAGCACGACGCCCAATATCTGGGAGCCAACGTCCTGTTCTTGAAGCCGGGCTCAAAAGAGTGGTTCATGCCCATGTTGCGGGAGGCCTACCCGCATCTGACCCCAGGGTATAACCGGCTTTACCACAATACCTACGCGCCCAAGGAGTACACCAAGAGCGTCATGGACACGGTGGACCGGGTGCGGCGGCAGTGGGACCTGCCCGATCGGGCTAGAGTTCAGGAAAACATGGCGTCCAAGGGCCAATTGCAATTGGCGTTTGCTTCGTAGGGGCAATTGAACGTCGTTACCCATCGCCGTGTCCTTCGACAGGCTCAGGATGAGCGGACACCCCGACCGCATCAGCTAATTGCGGGGCCTAGTAACGGGAGACGTTGATCTCCACCAGCTTGCCGCTCACCAAGAAGATCACCCGCTCGGCGATGTTGGTGGCCCGGTCGGCGATGCGTTCTAGGTCATGGGCAACCCAGAGCAGGTATGTAGCCCGTTGGATCGTAGCCGGGTCCTGAATCATGAATAGAAGCAGCTCCCGGTACACCTGGTCGTAGAGATCGTCTACCTCATCATCGGCCTGACACACGGCGTTGGCCTTAACCATGTCCCGGTTCAGCAGCGCGTCGATGCTGTCGTTCAGCATCGTGGTCGCTTTCTCGGCCATGCGGGGTATGTCGATGAGGGGTTTCAGCGGCGGTGCGTCGCCCATTGAGATGCTGATCTTGGCGATCCCCTCAGCGTAGTCGCCCATCCGCTCCAGTTCCACCACTATGTGCAGCAACGCGATGATCGCCCGCAAGTCTCCGGCCATGGGCTGCTGCGTGGCGATCATGTCGGCGCAGCGTTCTTCTATCTCGAACCGCTTGTGGTCGATGTAGTCGTCATCGTTGATGACTTCTTGAGAAGCGACCAGGTCCCGCCGTTTCAGCGCGTCCACCGCCCGGTTGATGGACTTGCCCACGATCTGGGCCAGTGTCTCCACCTCTTGTTGAAGCTGATTCAGTTTTAGGTCGAAATCTTCTCGGGGCATGATGTTCCTCCCATTTGGTCCGGAATGGGAAAATCGGGATGGACTGGGCTAACAGCCGCCTATTTTACCTATAGATATTCTAGACCTTTTTCCAGAAAGGCTCGCGGTTTCGCTGTTGGTCCAGCAGGGACACATCCAACAGATCCGGCTGGGCGCCCGGCGGAGCCAATTTTGGCGTCTCGTAGCCAAGGCGCTCGAAAACTTCGGGATTGGTGTAATAGCCGTTGTAGGTCTGTAGGACCAACTGGTCGAAGAACGCGGGGTCGGCCACCTCGATGGACCTTAAAAGATCGTCTTTAGCTGTATCCGGCAGGCCGTCGAAACCGCTGGAGGAGTCCTGTCCGGCGGCAACGGCGATCTGCGCCAAACCCTGATTGAAAAGGCGGGTCAAACTGGTGGAGGCGCCGGCTGTTTCCTCTATGAAAGCGGCTATCCCCAGGTCGCCCGCGCCTGGCATCTCGTCGTTTGAAGGGATGATTCGGTTGATCACGCCGGCCAGCAACGACCTTTGGGCTGGAGAGAAAATCTGCTTTGTGTCGTTCAATCTTGGCTCCAGTTCAGTTCCGATCATCGGAACGCAGGGCAATCCGCCCGGCAAGGCTGGCGCATGTGAAATCTAAGCGCAGGGGCCTCGGGAAGTGTGACTAGGATACTCCGGCCGTTTGAACGCCGTCAATTTGCGGCAGGGTCCCGAAGGCGGTCACACCCGGTCCAAGGGGTAGATCTTGCCAGGTCCGGTTGATGGACTGCTTCTGCCGGGGGTATCATTGCCCTTCAGACTAGCCGGGCAAAACATCTCGCTATTAGATAAATTTCAAGCCTCCTCGGAACCTTGTCCGGTACGGCATTTGACTGGATAGGCAATGGTCCGGAAAAAAAATCTAATTTTTAGGTTACTCGGGGCGGCCATTTTCTTTTTTGAGGGCCGCAATGGCGGCGTGATTAAGTCCGTGGCCGACGGCCGGCGCGAACAGCGGTTCTGGCTGGCAACCCAGTACTTCAGTTGGCGCAAATTCTGGAACCTGATTCGCATTGAGTTCCAGGTCCGGTTTGCCCGCCGCTTTGTCTGGGGGTCTCCCTACGAATGGGAGATCGACACCACCAACATCTGCCAACTGAAATGTCCCCTGTGCCACACGGGCAAAGGCACCATTCACCGGGACCAGGGGGTGATGGACTTTGGCTTGTTCACCAGCGTCGTAGACCAGATAAAGCAATCTTGTATATGGCTCACGCTTTACAGTTGGGGAGAGCCCTTCCTGAACCCTCGGATCCATGAATACATCGCGTACGCCCACAAGCAAAAGATCGCCACGATCATCAGCTCCAATCTGAACAAACCCTTGACCCCTGAGATGGCCGAGCAGGTTATCAGGTCGGGTCTGGATGTTTTGATCGTGTCATTGGACGGAGTGACCCAAGACGTCTACGAGATCTACCGGGTTACCGGCCATCTGGACCGCGTGTTGGACAACCTGCGGCTTTTGGACCGAAAGAAGCGCGAGTTGGGCTCAACAACCCCCCATATCGAATGGCAGTTCATCGTCATGCGGCAGAACGAGCACCAACTTGAGGAGGCTAGGGCATTGGCTGACGAGTTGGGGGTAAACGCCCTGGTGTTCAAGAAGGTGGACTTCCCTCATGGCGAAGACGACCTCGAACTAGCCGAAAAATGGCTGCCCCGCCAGCACCCTGAGTACCTGCGGGAGGACCCATTCTTCAAACCGTACGCAGAGGACGGGCGGCTCTGTTGGCGGCCTTGGCGGTCTGCCGTGGTCAACTGGGACGGCGGGTTCGCCCCGTGCTGCTATCTCACCGACAAGACCCAGGATTTCGGCGATCTGAACCAATCTTCAGTTAAACAGATCTGGAACAACGATAAATACCAGGCGGCCCGGGCGCTGTACCAAAAGAACTTCGTTCCCGGAGAGTGGGTCGGCTGCCTGGATTGCAGCGTTTACCAAAGAAGCAAAGCCGCGCGGCGCCGGGGATCCGTGGACCTGCACCCTGAGCCTGTTGTGCTTCAGGTCAGCGGCGCCAAGCCAGTCAACGGTAACGGGTTAAAACGCGAAAACGGTCAGAGTGGTCCAGAGGCGGTCACGGTTTCCCAAAAGGGGTGAGGCGAAGAATCAGCGGCGGCGAATACCGAAGAACCGGTCTAAAATCCGCGCCGCAAGGGTCTGGAAAAATCATTGAACCTCTGGCAAAATCCGTATAGATATAGGCCTTTTAAATCGCGCTGGGCGATAGGAACCGAAACCGAAACTTCCCCGCTGTCAGCGGATCAAAACTAGATGAGTCATGAGTGTTGGGCGGCGTGGATGTTCCACCGGATCTTAATACAAGTGGTCACCGTTACAGCCTAATTATGGCTACGATCAAATACCATTTTCCACAATTTACTCTCTCCGGAATCTGGCTTCCACACCTAAGAGAGATCGGGTTAGTCGTAGGCACGTACTTCGCCTACATGTACTCCCGCACTTTGGTTTTTTCGGATTTCCAGGGTACGGCCCTCGCCAACGCCCAACGAGTGATCGATTTTGAGAAGAACCTTGGTTTCTTCTGGGAGCCGGTATGGCAGTCTTGGACCATCGAAAGCGCCAGGTCGTTGGTCATCTTTTTCAATTGGGCGTACATCGTCACCTTTTTCCCCATCGTTCTGACGGCATCCATAGTCCTGTATTTCACCAATCGTGAAAGGTACAAGTACTACCGGAACGTCGTCCTTCTTAGCTTTTTGATCGCCCTGGTAGGGTTCATGCTATTCCCGCTCGCGCCGCCCCGGATGATCGCAGATCATTTTGTGGACACGATCAACATCTTCGGTCCATCCGGTTACGCCAGCCGGGACCTCGCCAACTACTACAACGCCTATGCGGCCATGCCCAGTCTTCATTTCAGCTGGACGGTGATGTTTGGCATTATCTTCCTCCGGACCAACAACAAACTGCTCAAAGTATTCGGAGTTATCTACCCGACAATGACCCTGTTCGCCATCACGATCACCGGGAACCACTACATAATGGACGCGATCGGAGGGGGGCTGTTGATCATGGCTTCTTTCTTGACCATGGAGCTTGGGTTCCGAAGACGGTTCTTCGTGCCTGGCGTAGTATCCTGGACGCACGCGAAGTTTGGGCCTGCCGCGAGGACAGTTAGTGATATGGAAAACAGGCTGTCAGACAGCCAGCAACGGCCGCCCACACTGGTTTCGGGGAACGCATTTCCAACGTCGGACCATCGAGGTTTCCTGTGAGCAGTCCCCGTTCCGACCATCCGGCATGAAACCACCGTGATCTCCGCCATTCGAGACAAGCGCGCCGCTTTAATCGAAACCTCCCTCTATTTCGGCGCCTATCTTGTCTATCTGGCCACCAGAGGGCTGGTCCACTCCGACACCCGGGCCGTGGGCCTGGTCAACGGCGAGAAAGTTGTGTCCATCCAGCGGGACTTGGGGTTTCTCTGGGAGCCGGGTTGGCAGGCTTGGGCTTTGGAGAATGTGAAAGCCCTGGTGGTGACGCTGAACTGGGTTTACATCATCACCTATTGGCCCGTTATCCTCACTGCGGCGTTAATCCTGCACCTGAAGGACCGACAGGGCTACAACTTCTACCGGACCGTTGTTTTCATCAACCTGGGCGTGGCGTTGCTGACATTCATGATATTCCCGGTGGCTTCGCCGTTCGCGATCCCTAGCGTCGAATTGACTGACTCCATCCAGGAATTCGGCCCCAAGTTCTACGGCAGCGATGGAATGGCCTCGTACTACAACATCTCCGCCGCCATGCCCAGCCTACACTTCAGTTGGACAGTGATTCTCGGGGTGTTGTTCTGGCGGTCGTTCCCAGGCTGGTACCGGGCCGCCGGCCTGCTGTACCCGGTCCTGACCTTCTTCGCCATCACGCTCACCGGCAACCACTTCATCCTGGACGCCGTAGCCGGCGCGGTGCTGGCGGGGATGTCGTTCGGCGTGGTCCTGCTACTACGGGCAGCCCGGCCCCGGCTCTTTGGCGGGTAGGCTAGCGGCGCTTGCCCCATTCGGGGTGCTGGAACGTGGGCAGTTTCAGCCGGTCGATGGGCCGGTCTGCCGCGACAACCGGCTCGGGTTCCAGTTCCTCCTCAGCAGGAGCGCGGTAGGCCTGTCCCAGAGCGCGGTCCGGTCTCAAACTACTTAGATGTTGGGCCAGAGATTCCAGGCTGTTCAGGTTGTGGACCGGCAGGAAATCATCCACGAACGGCAGCGCGGCCTTCATTCCCTGGGTCAGAGGCTGGTAGTCGGGCGAGCCCAAGAGAGGGTTCAGCCAGACCAGACGGTGGCAACTGCGTTGAAGCCGGGAGGTCTCCTTGGCCAGCAGTTCCGGGTCGCCCCGGTCCCAGCCGTCGGATATTATCAGCACAACGGCCTGGCCCCGGAGGACCCGCCGCAGCCATTGGTAGTTGAAAGTCTTCACCGCGTCGCCGATGCGGGTCCCACCGGCCCAATCGGGCACCGATTTCGAGACCTCGTCGATGGCTTGGTCGATGCTCCGGTATTTCAAGTGCCGGGTGATGCGAGTCAGGCGTGTGGCGAACAAGAAGGCCTCTAATTTGTCGAAGCCGCTGGCAATAGTATGGATGAACTGGAGGAGCATCCGTGTGTAACGCTCCATGGAGCCGCTGACGTCGCAGATGAGCACCAAAGAGCGAGGCTTGTCCTTGGGAGACCGGTGGGCCAATTCCAGGAATTCTCCGCCGTATCTGAGACTCTGGCGCATGGTGCGGCGCAAGTCCAGCGGGCCGGACCGGCCGGGCGCCAACCGGCGGGTGCGGCGTTTACCCAGGTCCCAGGTCAGGCTGGCCATCATGTGGCGGGCATCGGCCATCTCCCAGAGTGTGAACTCGGAGAAGTCTTTTTCGCGGAATACCTCAACCGCGCTGTAGGTGCGGCTCAGGTCCACGTTCTGTACGGAATCGTCGTCCGGATCGCCTTCGAATGTTCCGGCGCCCTCGGGCTCATCGTCGCGGCCCGTGCTCACCTGGGGCTTCCGGAACCGCTTCTGTTCGCCCAAGGAGCGCAGGTCCATCGTCGTGGTGCGGTCTGAAGGCTTGCGCCAGAACACCTGGAAAGCCTCATCGAAGATTGGCAGGTCTTGCTTGCGATGCACTAGGATGCTGCGGGCGGCTTGGAAGAATTCCCCGCGCTTGCCGATGGACACGTATTCTGTTGCCCGGACCAGGTCCAGCATGTTGCCAGAGCCGATCTCCAGCCCCACGCGGCGCAGCATCTCGCCGAAGAGCGTCAAGCTGTGCAGGATATGGCCGTCGGGGCCTGCATCGTTGGGGATGATCGGTATGGGACCAGGCATGATTACTTAAGTTAACCGCGGCGGCGGCCGCCACGGCGTGGGCCGCGGTTCTTGGAGCGTTCCAACATCGCCCGCACCGGCTCACCTTTGACGGTCTCGATATCGTCTTGGTACTTGAGCATCATGCCCAGAGTGTCGTCGATCACCGACGGGTCGAGTTCAGTCTGGTTCAAGGCCAGCAGGGCTGACAGCCAGTCCAGGGTTTCAGATATTCCGGGGATCTTGAATAGTTCGGTCTCCCGCATCTCTTGAATGAAGGCCGTCACCTGTTCGGCCAACTTCCTGGGGGCGCCGGGAATCCTGGCGGTGATTATCTGCAACTCCTTCTGGTAGTCGGGGTAATCGACCCAATGGTAGAGGCAGCGGCGCTTCAGGGCGTCGTGGATCTCCCTAGTGCGGTTCGAGGTGATGATTACGATTGGCGGGTGGGCCGCCTTATAGGTGCCTAACTCGGGAATGGTGATCTGGTAGTCCCCCAGAAGCTCCAGCAAGAACCCTTCGAATTCCTCGTCGGAGCGGTCGAGTTCGTCGATCAGGAGCACCGGCGGCCGCTCTTCCGCCTCGTCGATGGCTTGGAGCAGCGGGCGTTTGATCAGGAAGTTCTCGCTGAACAGGTCGGCATTGGCGGCTTCCCGGTCGACGTTTCCCGCCGCTTCCATCAGGCGAATCTCTAGTATCTGACGGGTGTGGTTCCACTCGTAAACCGCCTGATTTATGTCCAGTCCTTCGTAGCATTGCAGGCGGATCAACTTGGTGCCCAGACCGTTGGCCAGCGCGCGGGCGATCTCGGTCTTGCCGACTCCAGCCTCTCCTTCCAGGAATAGGGGCCTTTGCAGCTTCATCGCCAGGAATATGGGCACCGCCAGCGCACGGTCGGAGATGTAGTCTTGGCCGCGCAGCAATTCCTGTACGGCTTCGATGGACTCGGGAGCTTGGTACTCACACGGAGTCTCTTCTGTTTTTTTGGCGGTATTTCTAGGGGTTTTTCCGGTGGTGGTCAATAGAGTCACTGTCTCCGGCAGTTGGCATTTGAGGCCTGGTCAGGCACGGGCAGTAATTGTATCCCAAAGGCGTTAAGCGCACCACCGGCCGGCACAGCCGGGTTGATGCGACGGATTATTCTACCCAAGTTACTCTGATGGAGGAACGAATATCGATCGGAAAAAATGCCGGACTAGGTTGCCCAGTCGGATCCAGTGGTCGTTCATGGATTCCAGTTCGTCCGGTGTCAGTTCGTTGTATGTTTTTCCAAGTTCTGGGAAGTTCCAAACCGTGAATGCCCAAAATTCGGGTACCGGGCCGGGTTGGCGGGCCTGGGCTATCTCACCAGTAACCCCGAGAAGCTCCCAGGAAGCCAAAAGCCTGCCCTTATAGGCGATGGCCAGCGCCTCGGCCCATGATGCGTTCCTATCGGCCCCTGTGTACGGCGCCATGAGTTCCAACAGCCGGTCGACCCGCTGCGAGTCATCGACCTCCGGGCCGGCGAACCTGCGGGTATTACGGCTCTCCCAGGCAGGCCCCAGAGCCGGGACGACCAGACCGCCGTCAGATGCGATGGCCAACATGGAACCAGCTTTGGACCACTCCACGGCTTTCTCACAGGCGATGGCTTGGTGGGTGTCGCCGTCTTCATTAGGCGACGCCGTGAAGCCGAGGTCGTTGGGGGTGACCGGTCGCAACGGGAGGCCGTCTAGCAACGACCTGAAGGCGGTCTGTTTGTCACCGTTCCCAGTGGCTAGCAGGATTGGCGTGGCTTCACGTGGTCTCGGTGTTGCCATCGTGATGAGGGGCTAGAGGATGCGGGCTACGGCCCTGGTCGCGGCGCCGTCTCCCCCTTTGAGTTTCAGCGGCAGAGCCCAGAGTTCAAACTCTTTGCCCACCAGCTTGTCCAGGTTGATCAGGTTCTCGATGAGGGGAATGTTCTGCCCTAGAAGCAGGCGGTGGACCGGGAAGTCCTTGATCGTCGATAGGGGCGTGTCTGGGTGTTTGTCGATGGGGAAGTCCACGGCCACGGCGTTGGCGCCGCAGTCGGCCAGGTAGGCTGCCCCTTCAGTGCTGAGATAGGGACCGTGCCCGTAGAAACGGGGCCCTCCGGACTCGGCTTCCGCCCAGCCGGTGAACAAGATCACGATCTTGTCCTTGACGGGGGCTGGGCTTGCACCGGCGTCCGTGAGCTCCGAGACCGATAACGGCGTCTGGCCTTTGGCCACCGCGCGAAGGTCCAGTAGCAAAGCCGGGCCGGCGTACTTCTCCAGCGGCATATTATCGATGGTCGTTGCGCCGTCGACGAAATGGAACGGGGCATCAACGTGGGTGCCGATATGGGTCGCCAAGCACAGCTTCTGGTTGGACCGGGCATGGGTGGCGTGGGTCTGGATGGACTCGGTCTCCACGCCCACCAACCCGGGCACCAGACTGATACGTTCGCTGCCCAGTGTCAGGGTCAAGTCGATGAGTTCAGCCATTCCTGTTACTCCCAAAATGCTCGGTTCGCCCGCTAGTCCGAGTCCAATTGCTCGATCAGTGCCGCCCGGACCGCTCGTTCCGAGATCTGCGGCGTGGTCTTGGCTTCCGGAGGAAGTGCTTCCTCCCAATCGGGAATCAGGACTTTGGCGCTGGACTCCATGCTGTAGATGACCAGCACGCCGGAGAAGCTGAAGAACATGGACAGCACCAACGCCGGATTGAACGAACCGGTTATGAAGATGGCCAGCCCACCTAAGATAGTCGCTATGGCGTGGCCCGAAAGCGCCCCCATCATCTCAAACCCGTAGAGGGTTGCCAATGGACCCGTTCCGAAGTACTGGCGGTTCACCACCAGGTACGCGGACATCTCACCCCCGAATCCCAGCCCGAACAGGCCGGCGAACAGGTAGAAAGTCCAGGCGTCTTGCGCCCAGAACAGCACGAGGACTGTAAGGCCCTGGACGAACAAGGCGGTCATCATCACGGGCTTGGCGCCCATGCGCTCCGCCAATATCGGGGCCATGAACCGGCCCACGATGCTGAAGATGGATATAAGCGCCAGAATGTACGACGCCGCAGTCAGGCTGACTCCCTGTTCGATGGCCAACGGGATGGAGTAGATCAATACGATTCCGTGACCGGCGCAGCCCAGGCCGTGAATCGTGGGCAGGTTCCAGAATGCCCGGGTCCGGCGCATGGCCTTGTTGAAAACCTTGAGGCGCAAACGATCGATGTCTTTGCCCCGAACGATCTCCGCGGGGTCGCCAGCGCGCGCTCCTAAGGCGGTAACTCCGGCATCCGAGGGCTTGGAGCGGTAAAAGAGGGTCAAAAAAACCATCATCCCGCCGCCGGCAAGGCCGATATAGGTGAATGTTTGCTGCCATCCGACGGCGTTCAGAAGGTTGGCGATTCCGGGTGCGACGACCGCGGCGCCGATACCACCCGAGGCCCAAAGAAGTCCGGTGGCCAGGCCCAGCCGTTGTTTGAACCAGCCATTGACCGACGCCAACAGTGGCACCATGGCCAATGACTGAGTGACCGACAGCATCACACCGAAGTACAAGAAGAATTGCCAGAGATGAGTCACGGTGCCGATCAGGACCATGCTGGCTGCGTAGAGGACACCGCAAGCTAACATCATGGGACGGGCGCCGTAGCGGTCGCCGAGCATGCCGGTTATCGGCGCGGCCAGCGCTCCGAAGAGGTAGTAAGAGGCCAAGGCCGCCCCGATCAGGCCGATGTTCCAGCCGAAACCGCCGTCCGGGTCATTCAGAGGAGCGACCATGACTCCAGCCGCCATGCTGATGGACTGGCCGACGATCTGGGCTATGGCTAGGATCGCTAGGATTATCCAGGCGCGGTGGATCCCCTTTGGGGAGCGAGTTCTTGCAGGGGTAGGGGTAGTGGTGACCGCCATGGCGTTGGGTTTACCCGAGGGAGGTGGACCGGCCAATGAGCCGGTCAGGTCTCTCTTTGTCCTTTTTTATTAATCGCGGTGATCCAGTCTGCTCTAATGCAATGGGCAAGCCCTCAAGAATGCGCCGCCCCACCAGGTATCCCTGGCGGTCTCATGATCGCCCAAGCGGGCGATCTGATATGGCCCCGAATCGGTTTCCTGAAGGTTGGCGCCGCTAAGGGTCGGCGTGGTGCCTGGTAGGCCAAAAGCCAGGGTGCGTTGGCCCACGTCGGCCGACACCGCCCACGCCCCGAAGAATATGATCAGGGCGATGACTACGGCCAGCACGATAGAGAACGTGAGCGGGACTGGTATGCGACTTGATTTGGTCAATCTGATTTTGGTTTCCGGTTATACGATTCCCCTAGGGATCCTCCGATAAATCTGGCGATCTTAGTCCCGAACTTCAACCTCGAATGGGAAGACCATGTTGTTGCCGTAGCCCCGGCCGTCCCAGGGATTGGGGAACTCCATGGGCTGGGTGACGCCCAACACGTTGGTGGCGCGGCACATCAGGGTGTATTTGCCTGGAGCCTTGGGCTTCCAGTTGTGCTCCCAGCGGTACCACGAGTAGGCTTCCCGGTCGTGGAGCTTTTGCACGGGGTCCCAGGTCTCGCCGCCATCGGTGCTGATCTCCACCTCTTCGATGTCTTCTTCGCCAGACCAGGCCGCGCCGGCCAGGTTGTACCCGCTGGCGGGGACGATCTCGCCGGGGACCGGACTGGTGATGATGGACTTCACCTGCAGCTTGGTGTAATAACGGTACGGCACTGCGCTGCCAGGTTCGTTCATGGTCATGTACCGCTCGGTCATGTAGAAGCCCTTGAACTCGTGGTCCAACACATGGATGCCCACCAGCCACTTAACCGAGTTCATGCCGTACCAACCCGAGACCATCAGACGCAGCGGATAGCCGTGCTCCTTGGGCAGGGGTTCGCCGTTCATCTCGTAGGCCAAGATCGTATCCTCGTGGAGGGCTTTGGCCATTGGCAGGCTGCGCTCGTAAGTGACTTCGGAGGGATCGCCCACCACTTCGTCGGGACCGTGGTCGGCGCCCTCAAACATCACTTCGACCGCCGAATCTTTGACACCGGCCAACTCCAGGACATCCTTGAGCGAGACTCCGGCCCACTCAGCATTGCCCATGATTCCGTGGCCCTTGATCTGCTCCATGACGGAACTGATGCGCAGGGCCTTGGTGTAGTAATCGGGCACCGGGCTGTTGCCGCAACACTCAAACGTCACCTGGAAGCGTTTCTGGGGCAATTTCTTGAGGTCGTCAAATGACAGGGAGATGGTCCGCTCGACCTCTCCGTCTATCTTCAACTGAAAAGTATTGATATCGATCTCAGGACTTTCAGTCCAGTGATTGCGGATGTAAAACAGGTCGTTGGGAACGATGTTGTCCTGCAATCCCTCTGGGGGCACAGCCCAAGTGCGAAGGCCGGCATTGGTCGGAATGATCTGCGGTTCTGCTTTCGTGCCAATCTGTGGCAGGGCCATGTGGGCTCCTCCTCAAAGATGTTGCGGTTTTTGATTATTCCAGGTGGTCGGTTTCCAGGTCTGCTGAGGGATAGGTGATCAACAGCAGGGCTGGAGTCCAAAGATGGTGTATCAACTTGTGGGGCACGCCTGGCGGCGCCAACAACGTGGTGCCCGCCCGGACCGTCTTGACTTCATCTCCCAAGATGACCTGAATGGCCCCGGATAATACTTGGATGGAGACATCCACAGGGTGTGTGTGCATGCGTCCCTCCCAGCCGGGAGAGATCTCCACTTCCTTCACGGTCAATGATACCGCACCCAGGTCTTTAGATACCAGATACCGCTCCCGCACCCGTTCCATGGTGGGGGCTAGACGGACAGTTGCATGGTCGATTATCGGCATGGGTTACTCCACAAGTACCAGGTACGCTTTGGTCGAAAGGGTTGTTGTTTATCTACAGTCATCAAGAATCCATTCTTTTTATGGTTTGCCGGCTATTCGACGGTCACTGGGTATCCGACAATGGCGCTGAAGTTCTTGCGCATGTTGTTGTAGCGGGGCTCCCGGGATTGTACCCGGCCCACTTCGTCGGTGGCACGCGACATGATGTTGTATTCGCCGGGCTTGTCCACGTCCCACCGATAAGACCAACGCACCCACATGAACCGGTCGCGGGGCTGTTCTATGTGGGCTGAGTGCCAGGTGTCTCCGCCGTCAACGCTGACATCGACCTCGGAGATGGCGCCGGCGCCACTCCAGGCATAGCCGCGAATCATGTGTACGCCCTTGGTCATCTTTTCGGTGTCGTCGTTGGGCTGGGTCACGATGGACTTTACACCGAGCGTGGTGATGAGTTCTTTGTTGGGGTCCTCAGCCGAATCGCCGTAATAGTAGAACTGGTAGTGGTACCAGCAGTCGGGCATGTGGTCCAAGATCTCCAGATCGGTGATCCACTTCACCGACCAGTTGCCGGACCAACCGGGCACCAGCAGACGGACCGGCGCTCCGTGGAGATGCTCCAGGAGCTGACCGTTCTGGGCCCAGGCCAAGATGGTGTCGGGATGGAGGGCTTTCTGCATGGGCAAGCCCTTGTCGTAGTAGAAAGGCTTCGTGCCTTCGGCTGCGGTGGCGGGCACGCCCTCGTCATTGCCGATGGCCCGCACATAGAGCGACTTATCGTTGAGGCCGGCAGCATTCAACACGGCGGCCAACGGGACTCCGGTCCATTCGCTGGCGCTGAGAATCATGCATTCCTGGGTCCGTGAGGGCTTGGGGCCCTCGTCTTTGAAATACTCGAAGAATGTGGCGTCGCTGCCGGAGCATTCCATGACTGTGCGGACGCTGCGTCCGGGGAAGCGGCGGAGCTGGTCGAAGTTTAAGGTGAGTTCGTTCTTGACCTGGCCGTGGATCTTCAACTCCCATTTGTCCGTGGCCACCACCGGCGGCACGTCGAAATGCTGCACTGTGTAGTGCAGGTCCGTGGGAGTGATCAGCCCCTCCAGGTCCATCACCGGGGTGCGGATGCGAACCGTGCGGCCCTCGTCATCCATGAGCGTTACGGGGTTCAGGTCCTTGGTTGGCCAGCCGTGCCAGTTGCCGGTCTTGTTGGCATTGGCGGGGTCCGAGCCGATCGCCTCGTCCATCCTCAGAAAATCAGGGATCGCTCCTAGGTCTTGTCTCGTCGCCATCGAGTCTCTCCTCAGGTGTTGGTTCTTGACTGGTTGTCTTTGGAACCAGAATTCCAGGGCCGTTTTAATCGGCGGCGTATTTCTCGCCCAAGGCGGTCTCCCATCTCAGGTAATTCATCATCTCGCCGTAACTGCGGGACACGCCCAGGTAGTTGATGTCCGATGGCGGGCGCACGATACCGGTCAATCCCTGCTCCACTTCCAGGCCGGCCTGTTTCCAGGCAGCCATCCCACCTTCCAGCGCCGTGACGTCGGTGTAGCCCATGCCCTGGAGCGTGGCGGCGGCGAGGGTGGAACCGCGGCCGTCCCGGCAGGTGACGGTGATGGGCACGCCTTTGTCCGGGGCAGCATCCACGACCTCAACCTCTAGCCAACTGCGGGTGATCCACTTGGCCCCCGGGGTGTGACCCTGGGAGAAATCTTCACTGGTGTCCACGAACAAGACCAGGTCCGGTTTGCTGGCGTTTAATTCTTTGGCGGCGATTTTTTTAACGGATGCTTCGGCGGCGCCCATCCCTGCAAGAGTCGAAGCTGGAAAACCGGTTTCCAATGTCTGGCCGGCATTCTGCCAAGCGGGCGCTCCGCCGTCCACGACGAAGACATTTTCGTGGCCCAGTTGCCGGTATAAAGAGGCGGTGACGGTGGCCCTGGCCTTGCCGTCGCAGCAGAAGACATAGGTGGCGTTCTTGACCACGGCTATATCGTCGGAACGCTGCACGGCCTGTCCGCCGGGGAACCAGCGGAAGCCGGGTATGTGGCCGGCTTTGTATTCGTCTTCCGTGCGGATATCGATCAGGTAGACCGACTCTTTATCCTGTTTGGCCAGCACTTCTTCAAGGCCAGACATATCCAGATATCTGACGCCGTCCTCACTGGCCAGCCGCGCGGCGTATTCCTCGGCGGCGGCCCGACTTTCTTCGGAAACCTCGGGGAGTTCCAGGCGGTCTCCGCCGTATTCAAGCTCGTAGCCGGCCAGCAGCCAGCCGGAGGTGCCGTTCTTCAGGCCTACCGCCTCAATGCCCATGCGTTGGAGGACGCGGGTGCCCATGATGCTGCGGGTACGCCCGGCGCAGTTAATGACCACGGTGGTGCCTGGTTCCAGGTCCTTCTTGATGTCGGTGATCCGGAGGGCCAGCTCTCCGCCGGGCATGCTGCGTCCGCCGGGGATGCAGAAGTTGTGGTATTCCTCGGGAGTGCGGGTGTCCAAGATGACCAACTTATCGCCGTTTTCAATCCTCTGGTGCAGGTCGTCGGCGGTGATCTCGGGCACATGGTGGACTACTTCCTGCATCTCGCCGAAGTCCTTGCTGGGAACGTTCACGCCCCATTCCGTGGGCAGATCGTCGCTGGCCCAGCGGTTGGTGCCGCCTTCCAGGAAGGAAACGTCGGTATAGCCCAGATTATCCAGCGTTGCGGCGGCCAGTTGGGCGCGGCGTCCGTCGTCATCACAGACGACCACCTGCGTCCCTTTGAACGGCACGGAACTGTCGATGATGTACTCGATGCGCCGACGGGGTATCAGAGCGGCGCCTGGGATGTGCGTGGCGTTGTACTCTCCGGATTCCCGGACGTCGATCAGCGCGAAGGGAGATTTCCCGTCCAGTAGTTCTTTCAGGTCCTTGGAGGTGATTTTCTGGGCCATCTATGTTCACTCCGGTCTTCTTGATTGTGGGAACGGCCGTTCCAGACGAAACGCCAGACTCGCGGTCTGGCGCACAACTCCCAACCCATCATTCACTCGAAAATTCGGGCCGCAACTCGCTAGCAGTTGTCCCATTTAGTTGTTCGGAAATTTGTGATCTTGCCGGTCTCAAGGTTGAAACTACTGCGCTCCAACCCCCGGAGATCTGCGCCGTAGACGTGAATCTCCACTGCGGGCCGGTCGCCGAGGTTGTCCATCTGGTGGATCTCGTCTTCTATGGGGACTAGCAGTGTAATCTCCCCGGGTTTGAGCGTGGCGGCGCGGTCTTTCTCCAGTTTGGCGTAGCCGTCCACGTCGTGGTCGTCAACGCGGCTGTACCTGGTTTCGGTGATTCCATTATCTAGGATTCCAATCATTCCCCAGGTACGGTGGTCATGGGGACCGAGATGTTCGCCGGCGCCCCAGACAACTGCGGTTACCTGAAGGCCGCTTTTGCCTTGATAGAGCAAACGCGAAGCGTGATTGGGGCGAGGCCCCGTACCCAGAGGGAGCCGAAATTCCACGGGTATTGAGTCAGTGTTGCTGACCAGCCTCTCAAGCCAAGCCGATCCTTTGTCGAAGATCTGCTGGTTGCCGGGCTGGCTCTCCAGCAGGGATTCCATGTCGTGGGTGAAATCTTCCAGGGAATACTTGACGGTGGTCACGGCGCTCCTGAGTCTGGGATTTTCACGAATTGTGCCTGGATTCCAGGTAATTATCGTAAAGGGGGCAATGGGTGTCAATAGGACGGTGTTTAGCCTCCCAAGAACGCGTTAGTCCACTGAAATGCCAGGTGCTAGAATGGGACGGAATCTCATGCGCCACCGGCGCGAAACTAGGCTCGATTTATCGGATTAACTGATGGAAGAAGAACCCGAAGGACCGTCCTACCCCAAGCCTTGGTATTACCGGCCGGAATTCATGATTCCCATGTTTATCTTCTGGCCTTCGGGGGCGATCCTGGCCATCCGTTCGCCGTGGAACTCCAACGTGATGTTTGGCGGCGTGGCCTGGGCTTTCATTTTCGTTTTCGGCGTTCTGGGCGTCAGGTGGTTGAACGACGGCGTATATCAGCCGATCATGACTTTCTACGTCCCAGGAGTATTGCTCACGATAATCACCCAGGTGCAATGGGCTGGCTACCGAAAACGCATGGCTGAAGAAGAAGGCCGATCCGGTCAATCACCGGAAGAGTTGGAAGAACCCAGCCCGCCCCGGCCCTCAGCCCGTAGACGCAGGAGAAGTCCGAGGATCGGCCGACCTAGAAACTGACCGATGCCGTGGCGTTGGCCAATCGCACGCCCTTTTGGGATTCCACCGTCACCCGGCACTCCACTGTTCGTACTCCATCCTCGTCCGACTTTCCGGCCACCGTGCCGCACACGCTTACCGTGTCGCCGGGCGAGAACTCGGTCACAATCTCAGTCTCGATGGTCGTCTTTTCGTCGTTGACGTTGTCCGGCGGAAAGGCCTTGAACAGTAGTTCTTTGACGTAGGCGGTCAGCTTTTCCGTGCTGACCGGGGTTTCCGGTGGGGGATCTACGCCGTCTTGAACAGGAGGGCGGAACTCAAATTTGACCAGTATCGGCAGGTCGTCGCCCACTGAAATTCTGGTGTAGTCGGCGGTCTGAGCCCAGAGAGTGGGCATGGGCGTGCTCCCCTGAAGGATCGATAAATCCGGTATAGGCTTAGGCTATGATACACTGATTTTTGAGCCTGCCGAAGCTAATTAAGTGAACTCGGGCTGAAATAGCGGGAGGAAGATTTTCATGGCGGAAAATGAGGAACCGTTCCGGCGAGGAATGGTGATCATGGCCCACCCGGACGACGCCGAGTGGAGCTGTGCGGGAACGGTGGCCAAGTGGTGTGCGGAGGGCTGGGAAGTGATCTTTGTACTGTGCACCGACGGCAGTAAGGGCAGTTCTGATCCGGCGATGACCGGCGAGAAGCTGGTGAAGATAAGAGAAAAAGAACAGCGGAACTCCGGAAAAGTCCTGGGGCTGAAGGAAGTGGTTTTTTTGGGTTACCCCGACTCCTACCTGGAGCCCACACTGGACCTGCGTAGAGATATCGCGCGCGAGATACGCCGCTACAAGCCCGATGTGGTGGTCGTTGGCAGTCCGTCCCGGGATACTGAAAAAGGTTATTACGTTTCGCATCCAGACCATCTAGCGGCCGGGGAAGCGGCTTTGTCGGCGATCTTTCCAACAGCTCGAGACCGAATGACCTTTCCGGAATTGCTGGAAGAGGGGCTGGAACCTCATGAGGTGCGGGAGGTGTGGGTGGCCGGAGGTGGCGACAACTCGGACAATTTCATCGACGTCGAACCTTACTTGGAAACGGCGATAAGCGCCCTAAAGTGCCACAAGTCTCAGGTCGACCAAGAGCACGCGGGAGAATGGTTCCGCCAAGGCCGCATCAGCACCGGCAAGAAAGTAGGCATGGCCTACGCCGAGGGTTTCAAGCGGATACCGTTCGGGTAGGAGTAATAACGATACTCCGACATGGAACGCACTTGGGGGCAGGTTTCTAACCTGCCCTCTCGTTTTACCAGAATCGTTGTCGAAACGAAACGTGATGCAGGGAAATGCCGGCCCTTGGACCCCACCTTAAGCATAAACATTTCCAACCAGTGCCAGGGCAGGTTGGAAACCCGCCCCTACAGAAACGAGTATTCACGAAAAAAAGGGCGAGGTACCGGAACGATACCCCGCCCTTTCCTTGCCTGGTCCCGATTTATCGGGAGACCCTTTAGCTAGGTTTGTGGGCTACTACTTTGTAGCCGGCTGTGTTGGTCGGGGGCCGCTCGGGGTGTTTGTCCAGGTAGTCCACCTGCTCGCTTGTGAACTCAATGTCCTTGAAGCCGGCCCGCACCAGCCGATCACGGTACACGTCCACGTGCTCCGCGCCCGCCGTGCAGGAGACCCAGTCTTCGGGAGTGGACACGCTGGGGCCTTCGTTGGTCAATGCCATGACGTCGGAGAGGTGGATCCGGCCGCCGGGCGATAGCACCCGGAAGCTCTCGGCGAACACGGCGTCCTTGTCGGGGGACAGGCACACCACGCAGTTGGAGATGATCACATCGACGCTGGCGTCGGGGATGGGCATCTTCTCCATCTCGCCCTGCACGAAGTCAACGTTCTCGATGCCCAGCTTGGCCTTGTTGGCCCGCGCCAGTTCCAGCATGGACGGAGTCATGTCCAGGCCGGTCACTTTGCCGGTCTCACCGACCTGTTGTGCGGCCAGGAAGCAGTCGATGCCGCCGCCCGAACCCAGGTCCAGCACCCGTTCTCCGGGTTGCAGGCCCGCCAAGGCCGTGGGGTTTCCGCAACCGGCCGAGGCCGCGATGGACTCCATGGGCAGGCCGGACAGTTGGCCCTCGTTGTAGAGCAGCATGGCGTGGTCCAAGTCCTCAACGCCACAGCAGGCGCCGTCGGTGGAACACCCGCAGCCGTCCGACTCGGTATTGCTAAGCTCGGCCGGGGTCAGGCTGATCACCCGGTCCGCCCGGGCGCCGTAGCGCTCTCTCACTAATTCTTTGATTTGTTCTTGTTCAGTGGACATCTTCTCGTCCTCCCTGATCTATATTTGTCGCCGGGTATCTATCTGCCCTGAGGCAGTGCTTGTTCTATGCAGTCTTCGACGGTCGGCACCATCCGCTGCCAGACGCGGGCGGCGGCCCTGAACGCCTCTTCGCCGGTGCCGGTCAACCAGCACACGCGGCGTTGGCGCCCTTGGTGCTCTTCCATGCGGCAGTCAACGTAGCCGCCGTCTTGGAGCTCTTTCATGGTCGAATAGACCATGGCTTCGGTGGGTTCGCAGCAACCTTGGCAGGCTTCCTTGATGGCCTGGTTGATGCCGTAGCCGTGAACCGGGCCTTTGGCCAGTTGGGCCAGGAGCAGGAACCGGCACAGACTACGCTTCACCAGGTTCTCCCAGTACGCCTCGGTCTGCATGGTGGATTGCTTGGGGGTTTGCTTGGTTTCCAGTTTGCCGGGTTCCAATTTAATCGTGGTCATTCTACTGCGTATTACCTATTCTTGCCTTCTCGAGATTCTGCCGGCGGCTATGATACTAATCCAGGAATACTAAACCTGCTTTAATACTATAGCTTGTTGAGTATGGTATGGCAGCCGCGCCCCATTGTCAACACTTCTCTCGCAAACTTGGCAAAATTGAAGCTAAATTGTGATAGAATCGGGCCTCTCAGGTAACCGGAAGGCCCATCTACAAGGACCTAAATGAAGATCACCAAATCACAGGTGCAGGTACTGCACGCACCGGCTGACGAACAGCTTGTTGACGTGCAGCCCAAGTCCGGAGGCATGCGCGCCTTCGTGACCGTCAAGATGATGACCGACGAAGGGATCGAGGGCATCGGCCTGACCTTCGCCCCTGCTCTGGGGCTTAGCCCGTTGGCGCCGGCGCTGAAGTCGGCGGTGGACGCTCTCTGCGAACTGGCGGAAGGCCAAGACCCGATGGAGATCGAGGCTGTGATGCAGGGACTGCGGGAGAAGACCGGCGGCTCCGGTCCCGGCGGTATCCTGACCCTAGCCATGGCCGCGGTGGACATGGCGCTGTGGGACATCAAGGGCAAGGCGCTTAACCAGTCGGTGTGTTCTCTGCTGGGCGGCTACCGCAAGCGGGTTCCCACCTACGCCAGCGGCGCGCTGATGCGTCCCATGAACCTGGAGCAACTGGCCGAGATCGGCCCGGCGTTGGTGGAGAAAGGGTTCAAGCAGATGAAGTCGCAGATGGGCGCCGAAGACACCCCTGCCAAAGAGGTACTGCGCATGCGGACGCTGCGGGAGGCCGTTGGCGATGACATCGACATCATGTGCGACATAAATCAACTCTGGAACGTGAACCAGGCCATCACCATCGGCAGCCGAGTTGAGGAGTACAACCTGTTTTGGCTGGAAGACGTGGTTGCCCACGACGACTATCAGGGTCTGGCCCGGGTAGCCGACGCGCTGAATACACCCATCGCGGCCGGAGAGTACGTGTATGGCATCAACCCCTTCCGGCAGCTCATCGAGAACCGGTCCATCGACATCGTCATGATCGACCTATTACGGGTTGGCGGCATCACCGAGTGGCGCAAGGTGGCGGGCATGGCCGAGGCGTTCAACCTACCGGTGGTCAGTCACCTGGTCCCCGAGATACACATCCAACTGATGGGCGCCATCCCCAACGGACTGACCGTGGAGTACATGCCCTGGACGCTGAAGCTGTTCGAGGAGACCCCCAAGTTCGTGGACGGATGCCTGGAGGTGCCCGACAAGCCGGGCCTTGGCCTGATTTTCAACGAGGATGCGATAAAGCAGTATGCTGTGTAGACGCTTAGGCGCACAGGCGTAACTCGCGCAATGTCATCCTGAGTGAAGCGATGGATCTGCCAAGTCAAATGGAGGAGTCGGAGTTTCGGCGCAGAGAAATGGTAGCCTCGGAGCGAGTTGGCAGATTCTTCTCCTTCATCGGAAGGATCAAAATGACAGATTTGAGGATTGTCATTTAGTTACTGGAAACAAAGGAGAGAAACAATGGTTGCACAGATACGCACTTACACTATCAACAAGGGAATGATGGACTCTTGGTTGGAGCTTTTCGACAAGGAGATCCGGCCCATCCACGAGAGTCTGGGGATTCCCATAGTGGCCACCTATGTCAACGCCGACCGCACCGATTTCATCTGGGTGCGGACCTTCGAGACGGCCGAAGAGATACCGGCCAAAGAAGAGGCCTACTTCGCCTCGCCGGGACGAAAGGCCCTGGGAGACAGACCCACCAACCTCATCGCCAGGATGGACGTGAAGTTGGTTGAAGAAGTTCTCGAGACTGCAAAAGCAGCTTAGATAGCTAACCAAAGATAAAGGGAAACGATAGGAGAGAAACCATGGACCAGATGCGCAGCTACACGATCAATAAGGGAATGATGGACTCATGGATCAAATTGTTCGAGTCCGGTATCAAGCCGGCCCACGAGGCCGTGGGAATGCCTGTCGTGGCCACTTGGGTCAATGCCGACCATAACCAGTTCATCTGGGTCCGCCGGTTCCCTGAGGGCGCCGATGTCCCCGCCAAAGAGGCTGAGTTCCGCGAGTCGGAAGGCTTCAAGTCCCTTGGCAGCCAGCCCGGCGACCACATCGCCAAGATGGACGTCCAGAACCTGGAACAAGGGAAGTTGGCGGCCTAGTAGCCGAAAGCTTTCAGCCATCAGGTAACGAACTGGTAGCCAACGGCTCCGATCATTCGGGGTCGTTGGCTTCCTTGCGCATCAGGATGTGGACGATGTCCGCTTCGAGGAATTCTGCTCCGCGCTCAGTGTAGCCGTGGGCGGTATAGAAGTCCTTGACGTAGACTTGTGCGTTTAGGATGTAGGTGGTCACGCCCTGTGAGGCGGCTTCCTCTTCCAGGAACTGCAGCAACCGGCCTCCGATACCCTGACGGCGGTATTCGATATCCACGGCCATGCGGCCGATGCGGGCGGCACTGTCTTCGTCCCGGTAGAACACCCGGCCGGTGGCGACCACCTGGCCTTCCTGGCCCGCGCTATTCAAGACGACTATCGCGTGGGTGGCCATGGCGTCGACTTCGTCCAGCTCCTCTTCCATGGGCACCTGCTGCTCGCCCACGAAGACCCGGAACCGCACGCCCAACGCGCCCTCCATCTCCTCTTCGGTCTCCACCAGTTTTATGGTCAGGTCTTGCAATTCAACCTCTGGGGTCTTCTAGGGCCCAAGTCATGGGTTCCCAAGTGCTCTGCGTACGGCCGGATCATTCAAAAAACCGTCACGTACCTCCGGCCTGCCGCAGTGAGTAGCGATGTGATCGATGAGTTCCCGGCATTGCGTTAGCAGCTGTTGTTTTTCGTCGATCCGATTTTCCAATCCCGCAACCTCGCTCAACTCGAAGAGGATTCGCCACAGCCCCAGCCGCGATCCGCGAGCTTCGGCGATTGCTCGTGCCTCATTCAATGCTTCCCGGGCCTCGTCTATGCGATTCAAATTTATCAGGGCTTGCCCTTTGATTCGGAGTAAGTCAGGAAGGACGGGATCTGGACCGATGCCTTCACCCAACCCATGGGATTTGAGGTCGTATTCCAGTACCTGCTGGTAGTCTTCCTGGGCCAAAACCAACTCCGCTCTGATCATGTCAGGCATAGAGGTGAGGATCCCAATGTACTCAATATGGCGTTTAGACTCAAATAGAGGCTGCCTATATATTTGTTGCAACGCCTCTCCGGCTTCGGCGAGACGGCCTGTCTTGACTTGCGCCAGTGCCAACGAAATAAGAAAGGGCCACCCTCGGGTCCCGTCGGCAATTTTGGTTGCGAGAAGAGCATGGTCGATCGCCGGTTCGCCCATACCGATGAGCCCATAGATCGCGGAGGTTGTTGCATGAACAAATGCGGTTACGAATCCTGCGTCGGCGATTTCACTCAGTTTCGCTAGCGCGTTTTCAACGGCTGCCAACGCCTGGTCTATATCTCCGGAATTCATCAGGGATTGAACGGAGGTTAATAAGCCGACCACTTCCAGGTGTACGCTGCCGATCGAACGGCTGATCTCCAGCCCTTCCCGCACGAATTCGCTTGCTCCGCCGAAATCTCCTTGGGCGTATGAAACTCCGGCTGAATTATAGAGATTGTCGGCTAACATCGTCTGGTTGCCAATGGATTGCCAGTATGCGCGGGCGCCCTCCAGGGCCAACTTAGCTTCGGCGAATTGTTCCACGGCGACATGAGCGCGGGCAGTATCTTGCAAAGTGAATGCGGTCTGTTCTTTCAGGTCATGCTCCCGGGCGATCTCCAGCGACCGTTCACCATACTCGAGCGCCTTGTAGTAGTCGTCGCCGTCCAGGACTTCGATGAGAAGGCTGTTCCAAAGATTTTTGGCCTCTGAAGAGTGGTCCCCTAATTGCTGTGCCAGAACGAGTGACCGTTCTGACAACGCCCTCGACACGACCGTGTCAGGCCGCCCCGAGAGGGTCGAATGAATCGTGATCATTGGAACCAAGGCCGCCATTTCGAGGGCCGCGTCTTGCGCCTTTCGGCCCAGGTCTACCAACTCCCGGTAGCCGGCCAGGGCGTCATCCTGGAGACCACTGACTTCTTGGGCACGGCCCCGGGCCAGATAAAGTGCCGCGAGTTGCTCCGTGGCAGTGTCATCGTTCTTCGCTATCTCTATCGCGAGGGTGTAGTGAGTGATGGCTGCATTGTTGGCATATAATCTGGCGGCCACATCTCCTGCCAAGACTGCATACTTCAGCGCACGTTTATCGTCTCCGCCCTGGTGGAAATGATGGGCCAACAGGTGTGCATTCTCTTCCAACCGGTCGTTAAACAGCTTTTCGACTGCTTCCCCGACTCTCAGGTGGTATTCGCGGCGTTCCCGCAGCAGGATGGAATTGTATGCCGCTTCCCGCGTGAGGTCGTGCTGGAATGTGTACTCCAACTCGGGAACCCTGGCCGCTTCACGGATCAGCTCCGCCCGCTGGAGGCTGTTTAGCTGCCGGTCCAGAACGATTCCCGCGTCTGATATCTGTTCGAGGACCCCGCGGTAGAACGAACGGCCGATAACCGAGCTCAGTTGCAAAGTGCGCCGGGCGTCCTCATCAAGCCGGTCTATCCGAGAGGTGAGCAGAGCAAGCAGGTTCTCAGGGATAGATATTTCGTTGACGTCGGTATCCGCGCGCCAGGCGGCGCCGGTCTCATCGCGGGTGATCACCCCGGTGTCGATGAGCGTGCGGATGAACTCTTCGATGAAGAAGGGGTTGCCGTCGGTCTTTTCCAGGATCGACTGGCGGAGTTGGGGCGGCATTTCCGAAATACCGAGGAGATTTTCGAATAGCCGGTCGCTGTCATCGTCGGACAGCGCCGTCAAGCTGACTTCCGTATAGATGTGAGGATATTCGGTCTCGACGGCCTGTTTGACACGCCAGGCCGGTGATTGCCGCTCGGGCCGGAACGAACAAAGGAGCAGCAGCGGGACTTCCTCCAATAAGGGAAAAAGGTCGATCATCAGTTGTACTGAAGCAGGGTCGGCCCAATGCAGGTCGTCCATCACGATGACCGTGGGCGAGGGCGCGCCACGCACCATGAAACGCGTCATAGAGTTCGCGTTGCGCCCCTTCTCCATTTGCCTACGGGCCGTCAGATGCCGTTTCCAATGCCAACAACACGCCGATGGCATGGACCACCTTTTCTTTGACATCCGACGGCAAGTCCCCTGGCGCCGCGGCGATCTTGGCCCGCACAGTTTCGATGGAGTCGCCGTCAGTTATGCCGATCGCCTGCTGTGTACCATGGGAGAACAGGCCGTAGGGGCGTGTGGTGTTGTAGGAAACTCCCCGGTTTTCGACCCATGGCGCGTCTTTGCCGGCGATCTTTTCCCATTGGGCGTGCAGTTCACTGAGTAGGCTGGATTTACCGAGTCCGGCCTCCCCCATCAAGCAAACGACTGCGCCGCGGCCGTCTTGCAGCCGCTCCAAGACCCCACGCAACCCGCTGATCTCGCTGTCCCGCCCCACGAGAGGCGTGCTTAGCCCCTCGATACCCCGCAAGGACCCAGGTTCCTTTTTCTCAGACAGGACTCGGTAAGCCGAGACCGGCTCGCTCTTGCCCTTCACTTCAATGGACTCTGGACCTTCGAACTCGAAGAGAGGGGCGATCAGATCATGGGTGCCGGCGGATATCTGCACCGTTCCGGGACCGGCGGTCTGCTCCATGCGGGCCGCCAGGTTGATCGCGTCATCCATGGCCGTGTATTCGACCCGTAAGTCGGACCCGACCTCTCCCACCACGACCAAGCCGGTGTTGATGCCGACCCGCACGCCGAAGTCCAGTCCCCAGCGAGTCTTTACTTCCGCCTGATAGGAACGGATGTCTTCAACGATGTCCAGTCCGGCCAGCACGGCCCGCTGCGGATCGTCTTCGTGGGCGATGGGCGCGCCAAAGAAGGCTAGGATGGCGTCTCCCATAAGACGGGCGACAGTGCCTTCGTACCGGTAGACCGGCGAGATCAGGTGCTCGAAGGCGCCGTTCATGATCTCCGACCACTCCTCGAGGTCAAGGCTCTCGGCCGCGGAAGTGGAACCGGTCACGTCGCAGAACAGCATGGTCACAACCAGGCGTTCGCCAGATGACGCGCCGGTTCGGCGCACCCCCTCCAGCTTGGCCAGCAGCTCCTTGGGTATGTATTGCTCGAGTCTGGACCTTGAACTGGAACTGGAGCCGTCGGACGCTGCCGGTTGGGTGGTCCCTGGAGTCTGATCGCGCTCGGCCTCGGCCAGATATGAGAGCGCGTCTTGGTTCTCGGGGTCGAGCCTCAGTACAGACCGGGCGCGTTCGCCGACGGCCTCCCAGTCCTGTCCGGACATCGCCTCTTCAACTTCATCCAAGAGACGGTCGATCTGTCGTTGAATTCGTTCGCTGGGCATGATGCAAGCATACTAATACCGGCGGGATAATCATGTCCATGAGCGCCTAGCAGCCTAGCCATTGGCTTTTGGAACGTCCTGCCAAAAGCGAAGCCATCTGTAACAGAGGGCTTTGTTCTTCTGACAACGTCATTGGTTCCGACGAAGCAGTCTGTCCCGGGCATGTCATTCTGAGCCAGCCGCAGCGGCGAAGAATCTGCCATCTCGCTCTAAGGCCACCATTTCTCTGCGCCGAAGCTCCGGTACCACCATCTGCTTTGGCAGATCCTTCGCTTCACTCAGGATGACAAATGCGCGGGGTTGTCATTCCAAGACCGCTACTCTTCCGCACTGTCATTCTGAGCCAGCCGCGGCGGCGAAGAATCTACCAAGTGACACGGAGGAGGCGAGAGTGCAGCATCAATGGTTTGGTTCGTGAGCTGGACTTTGGCAGATCCTTCGCTTCACTCAGGATGACAGTTGCGGAGGATGGTGGTAGCCAAAGGACCGGTTGACTCCAAAAACACAAAGCCCTCTGGATAAGGGAGCTTTGTGTTTAGAACCAAAGTAGAGCATCCGGAAACCCGGTTGCACCGGCCTAGGAATACATAATCACGCCGCGGCCAACTTCGCCCTTGTCCATGTCGTCGTAGGCCTCGTTGATCTGGTCCAGAGAGTAGTGGCGGACCACCAGGTCGTCCAGGTTCAGCTTGCCGGCCAGGTACATGTCCACCAGCTTGGGCATCTCCACGCTGGAGTGGGTGGAACCGTAGTAGGTGCCGCGCATGGTCTTCTCGTTCCGCACCATGTCCACCGCGTTGATGCCGGCTTCGGCGCCCACCGGGGCGATGCCCACGATGGTCACGACGCCCTTCTTGCCGGCCATGTCGTAAGCGGCCTTGGTCGTGTCGGCCGAGCCGAAGACCTCGAAGGTAAAGTCCGCGCCCTTGCCGTCGGTCAGTTCCCTGACCTGGGCCACGGGGTCCTTGTCCGAGGCGTTCACCGTGTGGGTGGCGCCGAACTTCATGGCGAACTCGAGTTGCGATTCGCGGATGTCCACGGCGATGATCTTGCTGGCGTTGACCAGGGCCGCGCCCATGATCACGTTCAGGCCCACGCCGCCGCAGCCGATGACCGCCACGGTGCTGCCGGGTGTGACCTTGGCGCTGGAGGTGACGGCGCCGACGCCGGTGGGCACGCAGCAGCCGATCAAAGCGGCCTTGTCCATGCCGATGTTGACGTCGATGGCCACGCAGCCGGTCTCGGGGACCACGGCGTACTCGGCGAAGCAGGCAGTCTTGCCCATGTGGTGGATGCGCTGGTCGCCCTTGTGCAGGCGGGTGGTGCCATCGTACATGTTGGGGCCGGTGGCGGCGTGGTTGTCGCACAGGTGGGAGTTGCCGGTGATACAAGACTTACATCGCCCACAAGACGGCACAAAAGAAAGGATCACCTGCTGGCCGGGCCTGACCGAATTGACGCCGGGACCGACCTTCTCGACGGTGCCCGCGCCTTCATGGCCCAGGACTACGGGGAGGGCGATTGGAGCGTCACCGTGCATGAAATGGCGGTCGCTGCGGCAGATGCCCGCCGCGCCGATCTTGACCAGGACCTCTCCCGCTTGGGGGTCGTCCAGCTCCACGTCTTCAATCACCAACGGTGAACCAACTTCGTACAGTACGGCGGCCTTAACCATCAGGAAGTGCCTCCTCTAAGAGTCTAGATAATTACAATTTACAGGCGGTGGGTATCATCGCGCGGGGGCGGGGGTAGTGTCAAATTTGGTTGGGGATTTGTTGTTTCTGTGTCCTTAGTGATCATCCAGACGCCTTTTTGGGCTTGAGGAGGAGAAGCAACTCGTGTGATTTATTTCGTGCTGATCGAACATTGTTGTTGCCGCCAAGTGTACTAAATGTACCAGAGATGTATTTTATTCCCTGACAGCCCATTGCTAGATTCGCCCACAGGGAAAGTAAAAATTACCGTCGCACCAGTTTCGGCGAGAGTTTCGAGTAATGTAAACGGGGCCTTTGAAGACTGGCCTTTGTTCGAAAAAGAAGATTGAGGTCGATTCTTCAGTAATGGATATCTACCAACCCCGCTAACCGAATCGACGTTTCCTTCAGCGACCGTCTCTAGCACATGGTAAAAACGGCTATATTGAACACCAGAATATGGCGGATCAACTATGACGAGGTCAGAGGAGTTCAAAGTTGCCGCGGCCGCTGTCGCATCTTGAACCTTGGCTTCACCGACTACCTTAGCGTGTCGCAAACACAAATCGGGAAGTACACGACGAGCAATATCGATTGGAGATTTCCTCCACGCTTCCATCGAGAATGGACTCGCTCCAATCGTCGGTTGAAATGGTTGAGCCGTGTGACCAGGCGCCGCCGCACATTGACTAGCGCAGATTATTGAGGCGGCAATACAAATTGTTCTGGCTGGCTCTTCAGAAGGAAGATATTTCAACATATAGTCAATTGATATGGCTTGGGTGGGGCTAAAGTAATGGCCACCGTATGCGTTCCAGATGGGCCCCACCGCTGATGGCTCTTGACAGAGTTCTCTCGCCGACGACACAAAACTAGGAATATCTACTACGTGTGATTCGAGCCGAAGAGCTTCGCGCCATTTTTTTGAGGCATTTCTAAGTCGAATCGTGGAGTTCAGCCAAGAAGACGAAATATCGGCGGCGCGGGACAACGTTGGGTCGGCTGCCCAGGCTGCCGCTGGACTTGGCGGACCACCTGGCGACGCCCTGAGAGAAGCGGCCAACATCGCTTTCATGGACGCGATCGGAATCGCGTTGCTCGCCGCGGCGGCTTCATCTTTCGCTGGGGCTCTACTCTTGCTGCGATTTGCCCGCCAGGGACTTGCCCAGTTCAAGCTAACACCGAATCACCCCACCCGCAAAACCTCTTCCGTACACACCCGCGTAACCCAGCCGGACATCCAGGCCGAACGCCGACCCCTTCCGCCCGCCGCAACCACAACGATGTCGTCCGGCGACGAGCAGATGGGAACTAGAGTGTTGGGGTTGGTCTGGTCGGTCCAGTTGGGCTCTACCTTTCACAGCCCCAACTCCCCCAACCCCGCGTGCCCCTCCGGCCGCGGCCCGAGCTCCCAGTGGTACTTCCTGTCCGACTCTAGGATAGGCAGGTCGTTGATGCTGGCTAGGCGGCGGTGCATCAGGCCGTTGGGACTGAACTCCCAGTTCTCGTTGCCGTAGGAGCGGTACCAGTTGTTGGAGTCGTCGCGCCACTCATAGGCGAAGCGAACGGCGATGCGGCTGTCGTCGTAGGCCCAGAGCTCTTTGATCAGGCGGTAGTCCAGTTCCCGGTCCCATTTTCGCCGGAGGAACTCGGTGATGGCCTCGCGCCCCGAAAGGAACTCGGCGCGATTTCTCCAGACGCTGTCTACGGTGTAAGCCAGCGCCACCCGTTCTGGGTCGCGGGTGTTCGAGCCGTCCTCAGCGCCCTTAACCTTTTGGGCGGCGGTCTCATTGTTGAACGGCGGGAAGGGTGGCCGTGATTCCGATTGGGATGACATATCTCAACTCCTAAGTTAGCTCGTCATCTGGGATGACATCCACGCAAAGAAGGGTGCAACCCGCCGGCTACCCCACCACCAAAACCTCCTCCGTGCACACCCGCGTAACCCAGCCCGACATCCAGGCCGAATGCCGGCCGCCGCCGCCGGCCACGACTACCACGATATCGTCCGGCGACGAGCAGATGGGGACCAGGGTGTTGGGGTTTGTTTGGTCGATCCAGTTGGGCCAGACACGGTTGCCGTAGTGGGCCAGGTCTTTGAGTTGGTGGACCGGCATGCGGGCGTTGGCGTAGATATACTCCCGGACGTCGGCCTTGGACAGACCGGACCCGGAGATCTCCTTGGCGTGCTCGGGGCAGAGCACCAGCACGATCTGGGAGCGGGTGCCCAGGTGGTAGTAGCCGGGTATGCCCACGCCGCGCATGTTGGCCGTGATAGTGCGCAAGACCTCGATGCCCGTGCCCACGGTGCTCTCCATGACATTGTAGACGCCCAGGATGGCGGCGATGGTCACCGTGCTGGCCGAGGGCTCGTAGCCCAGCTCCACGTGCCGGGGCTCCCAGGGACTTAAGTCCTCGTTCTCGCTGAAACAGAAGCTGTAGCGGTAGGGCGTCGAAAGCGTGGCCTTGTCCATGTCGCCGGGTATCAGTCCGCCCAGGTTCCGGACAGCCAGGCGCAGCGCCCGGCCGATGACGGCGTTGGCCCGGTAGCCGGGGCCGAAACAGGCGGCGTCGCCGTTGATGCCAAGCTCCTTGGCGATGGGCCCGTTGACGATCAGCACCTGGGCCGCGCCGCCGGTGGTGACCGCGTTGCCGGCCAGGTTGAACTCGTCCCGGAGCGCAGCTTTCAGGGCCGCCACGACCACGGGGAAGTGCTCGGGCAGGCAGCCGGCCATCACGGCATTCACCGCCAGCTTCTCCAGGGTCACGTTGGAATTGCCGGGCTGGATGCGGCCCAGGGAGTCGGACGGTTGGCCGCCGTACCCAGACAGCATCTCGCGGACCAGCGGTTCGGTGGGGGCGACCACCGGCAGGCCGTCGGTCCAGCCTTGCTCCCACAGGTAGTCCTGGATGGCGCGTTGGGAGTCGGGGATGCGGACGCGGGTGGACTGGAAATCGCTGGATGAGTCAGGCATTTGTTGTGTGGCCCCGTTTTTGTGGTTTGGTGTCAAGGATACCTGGTCTGCCGCCGTGGCGAAGCTCGGAAAGATGGCGTAGGCGCCGGTTTTTAACCGGCCTTGCTCCGGGGAGGTCAAGACCGCCAGGACCGGCCGGGCCAGCCTTGAATCTGCACGCGTTAGGGAAATCAGAAATTGATCTGTTGCAAAGAGGCGGGTTAAAAACCCGCGCCTACGGGAATTTGATTGGCTCAGCTGGCAATCTGGATTCTGGCCTTCGCCAGAATGACGGGGGAATAAGAAGGGGCATCCCGATGAATCGGAATGCCCCTTTTCGTTTGCCTGGTATCTCCCTACCCCACCGCTTGGTATTCCTTGATGGCGGGGATCACCTCTTGGCCCATCAGGTCTATGCAGCGCATTGCCACATCGTGGGACATGGGACCTTCCCGGCCCCACAGCACGATGTAGCCCGGATCGATCAGGTCGATGATCTTTTTGAGCTTCTTGATAACCGTGTCGGGGTTGCCCGTGATGATCTGGACCGTCTCTTGGGCTTCGTCGTAGGCAAGGTTGGGTCCGCCGGGGGTGATATTGGAGGCCGCTCGCCTGTTTGCTTCCCGCGCGCCTTGGGCCGACGCCCTCGAGATATATCCGGGGGGAGCCTGCCAGTGGGGCGGAGTTACGCCGAACGAAGTCCCCAGTTGCCAATAAAAGTTCTTGCCTTCTTCATAGGCCTTTTCGTCGGTGTCGGCCACGTTGACCCTGATGGCGTAGGCGCGGTGCTCTGCGGTCGGCGTCCATCCATCGGCCTCGGCGGTCTCGTCATACAGATCATAGATACCCCTGAGCAGGTCCATCGGTGGCGCCAAGGCCACGTAGGGGTACTTGTGCTTGGCGGCCCAAACGATCGATTCAGTCGAGGCCACGCCAGGTATCCAGATCGGCGGGTGGGGTTTCTGCAGCGGCATCACCCAGGGGTTCACGACCCGGTACTGGTAATGTTTGCCCTCGTACCGGAAGGGGCCGGGGGTGGTCCACGCCTTGATGATGACATCGTGGGCCTCGTCGAACCTCTCCCGGTTGTAGATCGGGTTGGTGTTGGTAGCGATGCTTTCCTGGCCGATGCCGCGTACGAAGCCACAGATCACCCGTCCACCCGAGAGGATGTCGATCATGGCGATCTCTTCGGCGATCCGCAGCGGGTTCTCGTGGATGGGTAGGACGTTGCCCAAGAAGGCTATCTTGCCTTTCTTGGTGATGCGGGCTAGCACCGAGCCGATCACGTTCACCGACGGCATCATGCACAACGGGTTGTTGTGGTGCTCATTGATCATCACGCCATCGAAGCCTGACTCGGTGCAGTACTGGAGCTCATCAAAATACATCGAATAGAGCTCTTGCGCTTTTTCGGGGCTGAAATACTCGTTTGGGAACATCAGGTTGTTGTAGCCAAGTTTCTTGGCTTCGTCCTGAGGGTACGCCGTGTACCCCATCTCAGTGAAGAACAGCACTTCCCGTTGCATGTGACGCCTCCAGCCATCGAGTCGAAACCATGTTTCAGGTTTGGGCCAGTATGGAATCGTCCGAAGTGAGTGTCAATATGGCCCTATTACCCCGTGGATACCTCCGCGCCGGAAGGTATGCAACTTGACAGGCAATTACCATGGCAGCAGAATCAGCACCTAGCTAGGCACCAATTTCGGGAAACACCGCCAGGAGGCAACCGGCGTGGCTTACAACACCATTTTGCTGGACAAGTCAGATCACATCGCCCGGCTGACATTGAACCGTCCGGAGCGACTCAACGCACTGAACGAAGAGATGTTCGCCGAGCTTAACCACGCTCTGGAAGACGTGGCCTCGGACCCGGACCTGAGAGTGTTCATCATCACCGGCGCCGGCCGGGCGTTCTGCGCCTCCGCCGACATCAAGGACGAAAGCCGGGGCGGCGACCAATTGCTGGGGCATAAAGACTCATACGAGACCTATCAGTTCATCCGCGAGATGCCCCAGGGTGTCACGTCCAAGCTCCACAACCTGGAGATTCCGACCATCGCCATGGTCAACGGCCTGGCCATCGGCGACGGGTTCGACTGGGTCCTGTCCTGCGACATCCGGGTGGGCTGTGAGAACTCCCGGTTCATGAACGCATTCCTACAGATGGGCCTGGTTTCCAACACCGGGTCCACCTGGCTCTACAACCGGGCCATGGGCATCAGCAAGGCCCTGGAACTCCTTTACACCGGAGACTGGTTGGAGGCCGAAGAAGCCAAGCAGTGCGGCGTCTTGGCCCATTTGGTCACCGCCGATCAACTGGAAGAGACCACCATGGAACTGGCGCGAAAGATCGCCGGCAAAGCGCCCATACCCAACAGGATGGTCAAGGGAATGATGTACCGGGGCCTGACCCAGACCCTGGACGACCATCTGGCCGAGGCGGCCCAGGTGGAAGTGCTAACTCTCACCAGTAAGGACCACAAAGAGTCTTTGGCGTCCTTCCGGGAGAAGCGCGCGCCCGTTTACAAGGGCGAGTAGCGAGGTGACTGAAGTGGCCAGTTTGCTGGAAAGACTGAAAGAGACCGTGGGGCAGAAGATCGTGATTCAGGCCCCGGACGAGATGGGCCGTTCGTCATTACGCCAGTACGCCCTGGCGATCGGCGACTTCAACCCGCTCTATTCCGACCGTGATTTCGCCCTGGCCCACGGACTGCGTGACGTTATGGCCCCGCCCACGCTGATCTGCGACACCTGGCAGTACGTGGACAGCGATATGGACGACCGTGGCGACCTAATTGGGAGAGGGCCCATCCGGGAGTTGGAGGGGCTTCGAGCCGGCAACGAATACGAGTTCTTCCGACCCATCCACCCCGACGATGTGATCAGCGCCCACTGGACCGTCAAGGACGTCTACGAGAAAACCGGCCGCACCGGCTCCCTGGTCTTCCAGGTGATCCAGACAACTTTCTACAACCAGGCTGACGAATTGCTGGCGCGGAATACCGAGACCATGTTCTACCGGCCCGAGGCTTAAGATGGCCAACGAGATTAGACACTTCCAAAGCGTGCAGATCGGCGATGAGATCACGCCCCTCGTCAAAGAGATCGGCCTGGCCCGCATGATGGCCTACGGGGCGGCGACCTGGGACTTCATTCGGCTGCATTACGACGCTGATTACGCCCGCGAACTGGGTTTCGAAGCCCCGTTTGTTGACGGCCAGATGATGGGCGGTTTCTTGACCCAGCACGTACAGGACTGGGCCGGGCCGGAAGCGTTCCTGCGCAAACTGGCGTTTCGCAACCGGGTCATGGCCTACCCCGGCGACTCGCTAACCTGCCGCGGAGTGGTCACGGACGTTTCAGCGACAGATGAAGGCGGCATGGTCGAGTGCGATCTGTGGGTGGCGAACCAGAGGGGCGAGAAAGTCGTCGACCCGGCCAGCGCGCTCTTGCGGTTCCCTCTACGGTCCGACGGTTAACGGTATGCTCCAAGAAGGCGCCCTGGCAGGCCTGAAAGTTCTGGAGCTTACCGACCAAGTATCGGGCCAGGTGGCGGGCTCATTTTGCGCCAGGCTGTTGGGTGATGCCGGCGCCGACGTTGTGAAGGTCGAGCCTCCCCAGGGAGACCATTACCGCAGGAGCGGCCCCTATCCGGGCGGCGTCCCCGACCCGGACTGCAGCGGGATGTTCCTCTACCTGAACTCCAACAAGCGCGGCGTGTCCCTGGATATCGAATCGCCTGAAGGGCGGGCCGCTTTTCAGGACCTGGTGGCTGCCTCAGATTTCCTCGTGTCGGGGCAGAACAGCGCAGAGGTTGAGCGGTTGGGGCTGCGCCGGGAACGGTCGGCGGCGTCGAATCCGGGGCTGATCGTTGTGACTATCACCCCATTCGGTCTCACCGGTCCCAACAGCGCCTACCTGGGCGACGATCTGATCGCCATCAGTTCCGGAGGCATGGCCTACGCCACCCCCGGCATCCCGGACCGGGTGGAAGACCCCGGCCGGGAACCGCCCCTTCGTTCCAGCACCCATATGGCCGGCTATTTGGCGGGAGTCCAGGGAGCGATGGCCGGCGTGGCGGCGCTGCTATCTCGTTCGATCACGGGCACGGGCTGCGAGATCGACCTCAGTATGCAGGAAGCTGTGGCCGCGGTCATGCCCTTCGAGTTGGCCCACGCCTCTTACCACAAAGCCAAGCCACGAAGACCGGAGGTCTTCGGCGTGATGCCAAATACTTATCTGCCATGCCAGGACGGGTACGTGGTGGTGATGGCGGTGATGGACGCCCATTGGCGGAACCTGATGGACATCGCAGACAATCCAGACTGGGCCGAACTGGAGGTGTTCTCGTCTGGCGTCGAACGTGCCCGGAACTGGGACGCACTGGAACCCCTGCTTCTGGAATGGACCATGGCGCACACCGGCGCCGAGATCGCCCAACTGGCCCAAGAACGAGGCATCCCCTGCTTCCCGGCCTACACGGTGGGGCAGATGGTGGATTCAGCCCATGTGATCGAGCGCGGTTTCATGATCGACATGGAAGGACCCGGCGGACAGAGATTCAAGCTGCCCGGCTACCCGGTCCGCCTTGAGCGCACACCCTGGCAGTTCTTTAGGCCAGCCCCGAAGCTGGGAGAACATACCTCCGAAGTGCTAGGCGAGTGGCTGGGATATACGGCGTCCCAGGTATCCACGGCAGGGGTGGAGGCTAGATGACCAAGCCGCTGCTCCCGCTGGAAGGGGTCCGCATAGCCGACTTCGGCCAGATAATCGCCGTCCCCTACACCGCGCAGATGCTGGCCTGGCTAGGGGCCGAAGTGATATTGATCGAGACCGAAGACCGGCTCACGACACGGGCTTGGCCACCCTTCGCCGAGGCCGAACCGGGCGTCAACCGCAGCGGAGGGTTCAACCTGGTCAATTCCAGCAAGATGAGCTGCACTCTAAACCTCCGGGACCCTGAGGGCGTGGCGCTGGCCCGGCAGATCATCGCTGTGAGCGACGTAGTGGTCGAAAACTACTCCAGCGGCACGATGGAACGCATGGGCTTGGGTTATGAGGATGTACGGGCTCTACGGCCCGATGTGGTCTATCTATCGCTGGGGGCTTTTGGCCGCACCGGGCCCATGAAAGACCTGGTCGGGTTCCACAGCGTCATCAACCTGTTCAGCGGATTGGCCTCAGTGACCGGCCACAAGGGGTCACATCCACGGATCATGGGAGGACTGTTCCCCGACGCCTTCAGCGGCTGTTACTGCGTGCTGGCCCTACTGGAAGCCCTGTACCACCGCGCCAACACCGGAGAGGGGCAGCACATCGAAGTGGCCATGACCGAGGTTCTCGCCACTATCTTGCCCGAGGCGGTCATGGAGTACAGCCTGGACGGCACCGAACCCGAGCGCGTAGGCAACCGCCACCAAGAAAAAGCGCCGCATGGCGTGTTTCGTTGTCCGGGCGACCAAAATTGGGTGGCGATATCGGTGGAAAGCGACATTCAATTTCGAGCGTTGGCTAAAATTGCAGGAAGCCCGAGGTGGGCCGACGACCCCAGATTTTCGACCACAGAGGCACGATTAAGCCACCAGGACGAACTTGAGCCATTGATCGAGCAGTGGACCGAGGGACTTCCTGTTCAAGAAGTGGTGGAGAGTCTCCAGGCTGCCGGGGTGCCTGCCGGGCCGGCGTTGGACTCGGCTCAGGTGTTGGCCGACCCGCACATGGTCCAACGAGGCTTCGTGCAATCGCCCGACCATCAAGTCGTGGGGCCACGGCCCATGGGCGCATTCTCTTGGACGGTTAACGGAGTTCAGCTCGCGATTCCCCGGAGTGCGCCGCTCTTGGGCGAGCACAACAAGAAAGTGATGCAGGAGTTGCTCCAGGTGCCGGACGAAGAGTTCGAGCGTCTGCTGGAGAACGGAGTAATCAGATGATTCGGCGTAGGGGTATCCCGATTACATCGGGACCGTGCCCCTACGGCGGACGCCAAAATTAGCGCCTGAAAGACCCGGAGAAGAGATGAGCAAGAACATCATTGAAGTCGACCCGGCCAAGTTCCCTTGGTTGGACCTTAACCGTTACACCTTTTGCATGGGTGCCGAGAACGCCGGGATCCTGTACCTGTCCGGGCAGACCGCCAGTGAGTACGACCCAAAACAGGGACGGGTGGTCTGCAAGGGTGACCTGCTGGACCAGACCAAGGTCATCTACGAGAAGCTGGCAGTGGTGCTGGAAGCTGCGGGCATGGGATTCGACAATGTGGTGCAGACCGTGGACTACATCGACGCCACGGCCTTGCCGCTGTACCGCCAGACCGGCGACATACGGAAGCAATACCTGAAGGATAGCCCGGTGGGCGCCACGGGCATCGTAATCGAGCGATTGTTGCGGCCCGATGCGTTCATCGAAGTGAGCATGGTGGCCATGAAGGGCGAGAAGAAGCCCATCAACCCCGGTTGGGACCGGTACGGCCAGCTAACCTATGTGCCGGGTGTGGTGGTTGACGACGAGATTGTCTGGACCTCCGGGTTCGTTGGTAGCGAAGATATCGATGGCCAGTCCAATTATCCCCAGGACACCGCCAGGCAGGTGGAACTCACCTACGGCATCATCGGCCGGGTCTTGGACGGTGCCGGGGCCGGGCCCGAGGACGTGATAAAGACCCTGGATTACATCTCACCCCAATGCCTGCTTCAATACCCCAACACGGCAGACGTCCGCCGTGGATTCTTCGGAGACCGGTTCCCGGCGTCGACCAACATTCCTGTCAACCGGCTGCTGCGGCCCGAGGGGCATGTGGAGATCGAAGTGGTGGCGGTGAAGGGTGGAACCAGGGAGGAGATACGGGTCCCAGAGTGGGAGCAGCACTACGGCGGCCTAACCCAGAACGCCGGAGTCAAGAAGGGCCGGTTGCTCCAGATATCCGGGCAGTCGTCAGTGGACCATGCCACGGGTACTCCGGTGGGCGGCTACGATATCGTTGCTCAGACGGAGCAGGCCTACAAGAACATCTCCCGGATCATGGACGAGGGAGGCTACTCCATGGACGACATCGTCAACACCATCGAATGGGTCGCCCCCAACGGAATGATGGACTACCGGAAGGTGGGGGGGGTGCGGCGCAAAAATTTCGGCGACCGCTTCCCTTCCGCCACGGGGATAGTCATGCACCAGATTTTGGGCCGTCCCGAACAGTTGATCGAGGTCACCGCTGTGGCGGTCGTGTGATCAACGAATCTGGCTGTTCCGTTACGCTGTTTCGTCACAATATGTGGGCGTGACCGAAATTGGAATCGGATTCGTCATGACAGGCGCAGGATATTGTGATGCAGGGCCATTAAATGACATTTGGTCACTGCCAGGCTAGCTAACCATTAACCAAAGCCTCTAGAATAAAATGGTTGCGAGTCGTCAGGCGCTGCAGCGATCCCCAAAATTCCTAGTGGTGCTGGGAAGAATCAGGCGATTATTCGATGCTGATCCTTCGACAACTCGGGTGCACCTTGGCGGCGGCCCAAGCCGGCGAAGGTGCTTAAAAATGATTTCCGGTCGAAGATTCAGATGGGCGGTGAAGTTGATCGACTAAGGGGTATTGGCCGTCAGCTCCACGTTGCCAGACATCGTTTACAAGAACTACAGACCATGATGATCCGAATTCTTTACTATATTTTCAAATACACCATCGGGGCTGTGCCGAGGCGGAATCGATTCAACATTCAGGGGACAATCGAGAAAGTTTCGTTCGCCAGCACCGTAATCATCGACCGGCAAACACAGACCGTCACCAAGGTCTATACGCCATCAAGGGCTGTTCGGATCCTCTACTGAATCGCATTTCAGGCCGAATACCCCTACGCATCAAATCTGGCAGCCCTAATCGCCGCAAAGTACCGGCGAAACGTCGCCAGCCGCTTAACTCTCCACCGATACGGCAGAGAAGTAGTTGCTCCGATAATTGACACCACGCCAATCGGAATATGGTTCGGCTTGAGGAGTCAACTAATCATCGGAGATGAAGTGGTACGGGACGATGAATCGCAGCAATTTCTTACGGAAGTCGCAAATTTTTCCCATTCTACCGGTCTCCCTGTTTGGCAGATAAACCCAAACAGCCCAACGGCATACGGGAATTTGATCAAAACGCCAAAGGGGTACGTGATTATTGATCTCGAGTCAGGTTTGCCTTCGCCGACGCCGATTACAAATAGTTGGTGCCGGACCGTCGAGGTTGGGTTCATTCCTATGTTCGACGACGTCGACTTCTACAAACTTAGGGAATACGTCGAAAAAAACCAAAATTCCTTAATCGAATTCTTAGGTGAAATTGGGGTTTCAGCCCTTAGATCAGATGTTGATTCCTTGGATCTGGCCACCTGGCTTTGGAAGTCGGGAGAAAGACGACTCTGGGGCCGTTTATTTAGCTGGCTGTATCGGCGATCCGCAGGCATTGGCTACCTAAAGGAGAGACGTAGCCGACAAGACCCTTGCGCTCCTGTTCCTGAAAGCGTACGTAATCATGAATCCGAGAAATCGCCAGGGTGCTAAACCGGGCGGTTCGGGAATAGGCTCGGAATCGACTGCCGCCTACATGTTGGCAGACCGCATCAACGACCGGATCTCGGGGGAATGCGTGATGCCGAACGATCTTGGTTTCGACGCGTTTTGGCCTGAAATATGGAAGAACTCACGAAGGCAAATCTAAAGTTGAATTCCGGTTAGTGTTATTCAAATCCGTGTGTTGAGCTACCTGGAACTCGGTATCCAAACACCTATTCACGTGTTACGTGAATCATATATTTGGATTGATTCCCCCAACTTTGATACGGGGAGATGAGTTTGAAAGAGTTTCTGATAAACCTAATACATTCCGACTGAAAATGGATTCGGAGCCAAGGTAAATTGCATTAATGACGATGCCGTGGAGGGACGAAATCTAAATGACAGAAAGCGCGCCGAGCGTTCAGGAGCTCATAAAGTCCATTTCCGACAAACTTGCCGCAAATAGAGAATTAATCGCCAAAGCTAAGAGTGGTCGGCTCGACTGGCGTTGGGACAAAAAAACTGGAACGGTGGATATCAAAATACACCCCGAACTTTAGGTTACACCAGACAATTCATTAGTATTCGCTCGGAGCGGCACAGAGGCTCCCAGCATCTCTGGAATAGGAGATGCGGGACCTCTTTTTTTATGCCTAAATCAAGACCCGACATTAGTAAACCTAAGATTCGCGAGCCCGAATTCCAAGCCGATTGGAAAGCCGGTCCGAGAACACTGGCATGGGATCAACTTTGGGCGCTCATTTTATCGGGTTTGCAAACCGATCTAGAGGATGGGATTGATCGCTTTTTCCTATGGCGACGTGCTGAGATTGTGTTTTGATTAATGCATCTTCTCGTAGGATTATGGGCCACGGACCTGGGTTTCTGGACCCGAATTCCCATCCAATGTTATTGAGCAAGACTCGGAACAACACCTTGAGAGCAACTCAATCCAACTTTGAGGGCGTGTGTTAAACCCGTTAGCTCAAATTGAACCAACCGGTCTCAGTGGCCATAGAAACAGATTGCTAAGGCCAAATGCTCTGTTGCGTCCATTCGGTCGGATAGACCGACGATTGCTTGCTTCGATAGGGGTAGTCGTCGCCATCGTCGGAACGTTGCTGTTAGTCGGCAATGCATCAGCCATAAATATCACGGTCACCCAATGCGTGCCGTCGTCGGTAACTCAGGGCGATTCGTTAACGTGCGATGTTACCCTTACCGTCGTAACCGGCGAACGCATCCCGATCACGGGCTTTCAATTCGATGTCGCTGGTCCCACACCCCTACAAGCAACATTTGACCCATTCTTGAATTCTATTTCCTCGCCGTCCAAGATTTCGATCACAGCTTCGGAACTCCCGGCGTCTTCGACCCAGTTTGGCTATGCGTTTGGAACTGGTTATGGCGGAGGCTACACTTTCTTCGGTGGTGGGAGTGGTTACGGGTATGGGTATCAATTCAACGCCAACGCGGCGACGTAGCATAAAGTTTTACCTTCTCGACCAGTGTTTGTAGCCCGAATGCCCCAAGATATGCGTAAGCCAGCGCCAATAGCGCCGCGAATTTGTGGGTGTCGCGAAAACCCCGGTAAAGGGGGATCTCTTCCCAGAGCAAAGTGAACAAGCCGTTCACAAATTTGATTCCCGGTGCTGCCGCCATGACCATTCCAATGACTCCGGCTAGGGCAATTCCCAGGACCAACTACCGTAACCTTTGGTTTTCCCACATGGAGATTGACCCGTAGACCGCCAGAACCATCAGCGGCAAGAACAACACCCACCATACAGGCACCAAGTTGGAGATGTCCACGAAGGCGCCGCTGAACCAGACCCCACGCAGGGAAATGACATCGATCGCTGGAAACGCCGAGAAATATCCTAGCTCCCCAACCGGCATGTTCTTGGTCACGCCACCACCGAACATCATGAAGCGCACGATCCAGAAAGAATTCACCAACAGAAACAATCCACCGAACCACAGGACCGCTGGGAGCGGTCTTCTGAAACTTTCCGGCCGAATGGCGCAATTGGCGCCATACAACGACCCCACAACCAGCAACGCGAGGGCCAGACCGTGAATCTGAAGGTGACTGATCAACGTTAGGAGCAGCACAAAGATCGCGATCTGCTTTCGACTTGGCTCTTCAAGGAGGAGGAAAAAACTGGTCACTGCGAAGGGTATAAGGGCATAGGCCCCCAACATCCCCCACTGTCCCGACACGAACCGGATATAAGTGAAAGGGTTAACCAAGTAGAAAAATCCGGCGTAAAACCTTCCGGATTCCTCTAGATAGGGCAAACGGGAGGCGCCAACCGCGCAGAGAAATAGGAGCAGCACCAACCACATCTTCTCTACAACCTGAAAGGGTAAAAGTAGTTCAAACCCGCGTAGCACGGCTGCGAAGGGCGCCGAGTTGTGGGTGGCGGCGAAGACGCTTTCCGCCCCGTCTGTACTCCAAGAAAAATACTCGGCAAGGTTAAAATTCAGGGCGAGAGGCGAATCCAATGTCAGGATCTGCCCGGGACCGAGCAGCGGTCCCATGATCACCAACGCCATGAGGAAGAATACTAACTCCCGAGTTTTTAACCGACTTTCCCAGATTTGGTATGTCGGTGTCGATCGCTGCCGGTTCCACCAGCAAGTTACCGCAGAGCCCAGAGCCCTTATCTTCAGGTCAATGCCCGGCTTGAACGCCATTGTTCTAATCGGTCTCTGGTTCTTCGGATGCTTCGTCTTGACCCGCTGCTTTTTCTACTCCGTATATCTCGTCATCATTCACAGCGACTTCTGCGTCTGTTCTGGTGGGCTCGCTTTCCGCCGCGGTCGCGGATTGTTGCTGTTCCGTCCAGTTCCGGAGCCAGCGCCGATAATCGTCCAGGGCTGGCGGCGACACGTAGAATACCTCGATGTCACTGGGAAATTGCACCTGGTGGCGTTCGCTGATCATCAGCAACCCCGTTTCGTTCTCACCTAGGGTGCTGTCAATCTGGTTGGCGATGTGCTCGTAGCGTTGCCGGTTGCTATCTGAATGCCATTCTTGAAGCTTGGACGCCACGTTGGTGCTGGCCAACGGGATCATCATGCACCGCTGCAGATCCAACGTCTCCAGCAGGACGTCCATGTCCTCGGTTGCCTCCAATACGGCGCCACCTTCGGCCATGCCGGCTATGAAGCTGTGGCTGCGTTGGTCGGCGGCGCCAAGTTGTTCCAGACCCTCGTCTCCGCCGACGGTCAGACTCTCGTGATAGATGTGTTGCAGGCCTCCTAGTGCGGTTTCCAAGGCCGCTACCTGGGTCTGCATCTGCTCCCAATAGTTTTGGAGGACGGCGGCACCCTCGGCATTGTCCGCCTGGGGCCCATAGATCAACGGCACCAGCAATAACTTGCGCCGCCCGTCGTACTGACTTGCTGGGGGCCGCTGAATTCGACCCAGTTCTTCAGCCATGATGCCGTCTCTCGGTTTGCCGGCTTAGCGTAGGTTTCTCATTGGGCGTGAGGTACTATCACGGATTGTATTGACCGTCTTCGATCAAAGCAAGTGGTGGAAGTTTGTCAAGCGTTACCTGGGTCAAGAAGGAGAATTCACAGATGCCTCTCCGATCTCGTCAAAATCGAGGAGCCTTCCTTGTTTGTGAGCGACGTGCAGATAACGACATTCGAGTCCACGATAAGGTCGCTGCCATACCGGGTTAGGGACATGGTTACCGGTCGGACTCGTCGACTCGGTCTTCGGGTGCGATTGTTAGTCTGGCGGCGAACCAGGGTTCGATTTTTCTGCGATACCACGGCTCCCATAAACGCCCAAGCGGGAGCTTATTTGGGAAGTCCTCATAGGACTGCCTGATCCGTTTGCCTGGTTCGATCTTCCGGGCATCGAACCGTAACCATGTCCGGCGGGAAATGAAATAGGTCAACGGGTTCGGGCGGTGGTGGTAGTGGTCTAGGGCCACATGGCCTAGATGGGCCACGGTCGCAGCTAGGAGAATCGGGTGATAGTAGATAAATCCAAGGACTAGCAATCCAATGATCGAATATTCCCAGGCGTGAAAGAGTTTGAGGACCAGATGTGGGCGGCGCTTCACCCACTCCTGATAATAATCAACCGAATGGTCGATATCGACGAGCACTCCCACGCCCAAGGCGACGCCCCCAGCAGCGGGCGAACCGGTCACGCCCCAAATTGAAGCGCCGATGACAGTGGAGACGACGGTGTGGCCTATGGGACCCATAGGCCAATGATACCCGCTGAATGGGCGTGAGAACCAGACGGAAGACGCAAGCGTGGCGGAGAGAGTGGGATTCGAACCCACGATGAGGTTGCCCCCATACCGGTTTTCGAGTTCGACGCCGGTCGTTTTACCCTGTCACTCCCCGTCCCAAATAGTCCCGTTTCGTAGCTAAAATGGCCGGTCTATCTCCCTGCCGGTACCAGCCAGTACCACTCTGTTACTGGGAGTTGGTCGGCAAAATGTCGGCAAATGTGAGGTGTGCCATCCGTTAGCTGGTTAGTAGGGTTATGCTCTTGCCCAAGTTGCAATATCGGCACGCTTCGAAATAATTGCCCTCACGGTCCCTCCTGCGCCCCCTAGGCTCTAATTTACATCCTGAGCCAACATAGCTTTGGCCAAGCGGGTTACAGTGCCTCGGTCCAATGCGCCGGTCCACTTTTGAAAGATTCGCCCTTGCCCATCTATAAAGACCGTGGTGGGCACAGCCAACACTTTATATTGTTCCACTACGTCCCCATCATCTGTGAAACCAGCAGGGTAGGTGATTCCCATAGAATCCAGAAGCTTACTGGCGTCTCGAGGGGGGCCTAGGCCGGTGAATTGTCCAATGTCGATGCCTAGAAGAATAATCTGACCTTGGAACTCCTCGCTGAATTCTTGAAGCTCTGGCATCTCGGTCCAGCAAGGTGGGCACAGCCGCGCCCAGAAATTAAGCACGACAGGCGTTCCTCTTAGTTGCGACAATTGTTTAGTTTCAGAACCGAGGATATCTTCCCCTTGGTAAAGGTTGAAACTGAAGTTTGGGGCAAGCCCTTCCTCAGATGTGCTAGCAGGAGCCGTAGCCGGGGGTACTGGTGTAAGGGTTGGAATCGGAGTCTCAGTTGGTATTTTAGTAAGTATCTGACCTACTCGTGCTTCTATCGTTGCATCAATATTGGGCGTAGGTGTAGCACTAGAACAAGCAACTACTAGAGTTCCAAGGAGCACCGCTAGAACTACTGATAACTTCATGCCCTTCACTCCGTAACTACTTGCCCCTTCCCATCAACCACCACCCCGCTGCCTTCCTCAAGCTGCCTAGCGTTCTCAACCAACAGCCGTAGTGTCTCGTCAGACAGGTGCTCCAGTGGCCTGTCAGAGACACTGTGGGCTATGTCTAGTTGCTGCGGAGATCTGCCGAAGCCGCGGTCTAGCAGCATCTCTATGGCCTTCAGCTGGTCGGCGGGTCGCACCTGCTGGTCCTTCCTTGGCCTGGGGCCTTCTTGCACTGCAACGTTGGGCATGACACCCCTGGCGATGCACACCAGGGCATCTATCAACTCCTTGCCATCACCAGTGGTCTCAAGCACATAGCCAGCTAAGTCGCGGGTGCCTCTGGGCCTGCCGCTAGGGTTACCAGAGTGGCCTGGCTGCCAAGGGCTTAGGTTGTTATTTTTGCTGTTAGCAGTGGTCATATACCGGTTTCTTGCAAACGGTCTTGGGCTTACTTTGGTGGCGGAGATTGCACTTCGGGTCTACCCGACTCGAGAATCTCTGCACGGTCCTGTGAGCGCGGTGGATAGATCCGATCCCGATTGATATGGATCTTGATTGCTTTGGCATCCAATCCTTTCTTGACTACCTTGCGTTCCCACCCTTCCGTCCTCACCGCGCCCCATGGTCCGAGGTCTAGACAAGTTCCATAAGCGCTAACCTCTAAGGGAATCATGTCATGTCCTACTAGGTCAGCGACGGCATTATGACCTGCGAATCTTCCCATAGGTCTGCTGTGTTGGCATGACATGACACTTACATACCCATCCTCAACGGGTGCGGCTGCGATATCACCGGCTGCAAAAATATCCGCAGTTCCGGATACCCTCAAATATTTGTCTACCGATAGCCGTCCCAATCCGTCAGTATTAGCAGGAATATCCTTTGCGAGGTTGTTAGCTTGGAGGCCACCTGCCCAGATTATCGTATCCGTTTCGATCCGTTCCCCGTCAACGAAGAGGACACCGCTATGGTCAAAAGACTTCACAGACACACTGGTGCGAGTGCGGATATCCAGTTTAGAAAGTGCTTCCTCAATAATCGGTCTTGCATCGTCTCCCATATGGGACCCTATGTTAGGAAGTGCATCTATAAGAGTCACTTTACCTTGAGGCAAACCGTTCTTCTTCAACCGCTCCGGCATCTCGCAGGCTGCTTCGATCCCAGTGAGACCTGCGCCAACGACCACGACATGGTCCCGTCCGACGGAGGGGCTCCTCGTGCCGAGATCATGCAGATGGGCCTCGAGCCTAACCGCTTCATCGTAAGTATCTACGTTGAATGTCCACCTATCAAATCCTGGTATGTTCGGGTGACGCAACTTACTACCTGCCGCTAATATCAACCGGTCGTATGGCAGTTTGGAGCCACCTCCAAGCGTCCGCACCGAAACGACGTGCCCAACATGATCGATATTTTCGACTTCGCCAACAACTAATCTCACACCGATCGGGTCGAGAATTCCGTTGAGCGGTATCCGAGCATCTGTCAAATCAGATTCGTAATACCGAACCCGTACTCCGTGCCATTTATCCCTGTTAACAACAGTGATTCGAACATCGTCTTCACGGAGGTCATCCAACGATCTAGCTGCTGAGATGCTGCTCCATAACCCAGCAAACCCAGCACCAATCACGACTATATCTCTCAATTCTGGTTCTCCTAATATCAAATAAAGATCGTGATATCAGTGTTTTACGCTCCCTTGGCCGGTTGGAAACACCGTGGGGTATGTCTAGCTGCTGCGGTGACCTACCGAAGCCACGGTCTAGCAACATCTCGATGGCTCGGAGCTGCTCAGACGGCCGCGCCTGCTGGCCCTTCCTTGGCCTGGAGCCTTCCTGCACCGGTACGTTGGGCATGAAACCCCTGGCGATGAATACCAGATCGTAAACAAGCTCCTTGCCGCCATCTGTGGTCTCCACTACATAACGAGCTAAGTCACGGGTACCTCTGGGCCTGCCTGACGGATTGCCACTCTGCTCTGGCTTCCAAGAACTTAAGTTGTTAGCAGTGGTCATGGTGAAACCCGAAAACTCCAGATCAGCCTCATCCAAAATGAGGTGTGCAATACTATCAGAATTGCCCTCTATCAATCCCATTTCGCATGCGTCCGTACTCAGAACTAATCTCGGCCCCCAAAATAAGAATGAAAGCAGAAACATATGCCCAAGTCATTAAAACCATCATTGAGGCCACCGAGCCATATATCAGTTCGTAGTTGGCAACATTAACCAAATACCACATGAAAATTCCCTTGCTAGCTTCGAAGAGAATGGTTGCAACCACTGCTCCTGTCCAGACATACCGCCAGTATGTTTTGCAATTCGGGACAAAGCGGTACAGCAGCAAAAACACAGCAAGGGTTATAGCCCACGGCACCGCCTTTAACATCAAATTTCCTAACCCAAAGTCGAGGAAAAACTCATGCCCAGGGAGCCCTAGGTCACGACTGTAGTTTGAAAGCAGTTCGATCGCTACGCTAGCGAACGACGATAATAAAAAGAGTATCCCCACGCTTAACGCTATGATTATATGTAAGGTTTTGGCCACATAGAAAGGGCGGTCTTTCTCGACGTCCCAAGCCCTATTGATAGCACGACTCATTGCCCCGAAGGCTGAACTTCCAGACCAGAGCAATCCTAATATGGCGCATATCCCCAACGCCCCTCGAAACCGCACCAGTTCTTCTATGTTCTTTGAAACAAATTCCTCTGAGCCTGGCATGCTTTCTGTTACATAGTCCAGGAATTGTTCCTGTAGTGTGATTGAGGTAAACACTGTACCCGAGATAGCTAAGAGCCCCAGCAACAATGGGAAAACAGAAAAAACGGAGTAATAAGCGACCCCGGCAGATAGATGAGTCGCATCATCATCGCCCAACTCCTTGAACACTCGCCACCCCAATGCGACCACAGAGTTGTCTACTACAGAGCTATTACCCACCCAATGGGTAATCATAGCGACTATGCGCTTAACTTTGGTTGGGAAACTAATCTGCATTCTTACTTGCGATATAGGCTTTATTACTGGTCCACTAGGTCTCTTGCAGGAGCGCAGCCCGCGGTAGCTATCTTCGGAATATCAGCGGTCACAGTCCAGAGTTCCATTATGAGTTCTGGGTTGCCGAAGAAGAAACCAACTGCCCATTCCAGGGGCTGGCGCGTATCACGTATTAGGCCGGTTCTCGGTCTGGGTTTAGGGAGGTCTATCCGAACCTCATTGCCCTGGCCTTGGGCAATTCGCCCCGGAACTCTTGGAATAAACGATTAACGTTGATCAGGATTCTCTCCGGCTCCACCCAGTCGGCATATTCGCCCAGGCGGATGGCCCGGCAAGTTTCTTCGGCGCTTGAGCCCCGGTCAAAGTGCAAGCGGGACGTTCGCTTGACCAACCGAAGATACTTCAAGGTTTTGCCAACCGCCTCCTTGTCGCTCACAGGACCGTGCCCCGGCATCAGTGTGGTGACATCCAGATGATTCAGGATACCGTTCGTTATCTTGATCCAATTGCTTACGTGCCCGTCCCGCGCCAACGGAGTCAGGTAGTGGAATGCAACGTCACCCGAGAACAACACCTTCTCTTGGGGCAGGTATACCATGGTGTCCCCATAGGTATGGGCCGGACCCGGATGGAGCAATTCGATCACCCGGCCACCCATGTGGACGATCATTTTATCCTCGTAGGTGACGGTTGCGGGAGTAAGCTGGGTCTTGAGCCAGTCCTCTCGGTATTGGGGCCATCGTTCACTCAACAGGTTGATGTCGGCGCCCCTCGTGAGCATGGCTTCCCGGCATCCACGGTGAGAAACCACCTCCGTGGGCAGATAGAACTGGTTGCCAAATGAGTGGTCCACATGATGATGCGTGTTGACAACGTATCTGATTGGTTTATTGGTTACTTTGCGGATCTCTTTTATATATGGATCAACCAAACTAGCGACCATCATGGCGTCAATCACCATCACGCCGTCATCTTCGACTATGAACCCAGAGTTGCAGATATCCCATCCGACCCCACTATGGACGTAGGCGAAGACGTTCTCGGCAATCTCTTGCACCCCAGACTTCCAGGAAGGTATCGGCATTGTGCACCTCCGCCGGTCAAAATATAGCGTGGGAACTCATCGATGTTTTCGCGGACACAGCCAATAATTCAATAAGCGATAGCGCCGTCAGGCCGCCGTACAAGCCAAAGCCATCAGCACGCCGATGGACAGCAGGACATGCACGATAAGTGCTAGTGATATGGAAGATAGGTAGCGCATAGGCGGTAGTCTACACGGTTAACTAAATGTGTAAAATGCGGACATGAAATTGTTCCAGTTCGTCGGAGACAGAACCGCTGAAGCCATCTTAAAAGACGGCTTTCAGGATTTGCCTTTTCAAGACCTCACGGAAGACGGCCAAGTAATTAAAGGCGTCTGGCTGTTCGATAGCCCAGACGGATCGAATATGGAACTTGGTGGAGTCGCTGTTGACGGCGGCAACGTCATGCTTGCAATCGAAATCCCAGAAGACGCTTTGAGTGGGCATGAGATCATGATGATGGACGATGAACCGGAGATTCGGGAATTCCTAGTACCAGCGTCGCTGGTCAACTCCTTCGGCCCGCCAAAGATAGCAGACGTAGAACTCAACTGGCCGGGGCTTCTGGACGACATCTACACCGACGACATTGGTGAAGACCCCGAATAGGATGCCATATATCGTTCTGGGAATAATCGCCTTTGTAATAGTGGTGTCGCTCGTCAACCGTGGCTGAAGTGTCACATGTATGTGACTCCTACTTATCTCTCCCGGGAGACATGTTGCACATGTGTAACAACCTAATCATCGAAGCCGGAAATCCCAGCGATCACTGTCCAAAGTTCCATGCCAAGTTTGGTGTTGGCAAATAGAAAGCCCCCGTACCATAGTGGTCGGGGGCTTTAATCACCTAGCGCATGCCTTTGGCTCTAGACGTATCCTGTTTCCTTATTTTTCTCGAGTCGACTTAGCAACATTTTAACTGTCTTGTCGTCAAGGGGTATTTTTCAACTTGAATAGCACCCTGGCGAGAATCGCTGTATAGAACCACCCACTTAACCGTATTTTTCGACGGCGGCCCCAATGCCCGGGCCAGCCTTTCCGAGGTCTTCTCCATTCATAACTGGGGTCAACTCGATGCTAGCGTTAAAGGCAAGAAACCAGGGTTCTAGAATTGCTGGAAGCTGCGATGCGTCTTGGATGTCAAGAAATATGAATCCCGTACGCATCCCATTGTCCAAAGTGAAGTAGGCAGCTTCTGGCTTTTGTTCGGCCAAAATAGATTCTATGTTACTTCCCAGGGTGCCACTCTTGATGGTCGCATTGCCTGCTTCCACAGGTATTGATGCTTTAAGCAACATTCGCATTGCAGGTGTCCTCCAAATCTAGAAGATGATTGGGAGACTATACGATAGGTCAGGCTAATCGTCGAACCCAGAAATCCCCGCAATCACAATCCAAAGCTCCACGCTGAGTTCGGTGTTCCCGAAGAAGAAACCGACGGCCCGAGGTTAGCACTACCGTCGGGTCCGCTAACACACCCCCACCGCCACCAGTACCCCGCCCCTGGGCCTTCCCGATGTGGGGTGTCTCTGGAACAAGAAAGTTCCATCGAATGAGGAAGTTTTTGGCATCTTTGGTACTGGGTAAAGGTGGTTACAGTGGTTTCTTGGCCAACAAGAAGAGCACCCCACTCATGGATCCCAAGCCACCTAATATCAGCCAAGCAATCATGTAACTGCCTTGCGTGTCAAAGATAAACGCTGCGAACAGAGGTGCCGCTAACATGAATAAATACATCGGCGCACTGGAAATGCCAGTGATTGTTGCGAAGGCGCTTGGCCCAAAATACTCAGCTCGAATAGCTACAGTTAAGGGATTACGGCCGCCAAAACCAGCACCGAATAATACCGCAAACAGAATAGCCATCGGCATGCTTTCGGTAAACACAGCTACAGTAAAGCCAGCGGCCTGGATGAATCCGAAAACGGCGATGGCCACTCTGGTTTCCATCCGGTCACCCACGTATCCACCTATCAACTGAAAAACTGCCGCCACTCCCATCATCGCTGAAAACACGTTGGCTGATGATTGCAAAGACAACCCCTGATCTGTAAGCATCGGTACTAAGTGTACGGTCAATGTCGCAAAAAGCATGCTGGAGAAGGCATGGCCAAAAGTAATTAACCAAAAAGCACTGGTGCGAATTGCTTGACCCGCCGTGAAGTCAGGTTGATCTCTACTACCGATATCTCGTGGAGGAGTCCTGACAACCTCAATTTGACTCATCGAGGCATTCGGCGATGAATCACCATCGGCGCGTTCGCCATAATCTTCGGGCCGTTCACGAATGAACCTGGATACCGGGAAGGCCAGGGCCAGGAAAACTATTCCTATCCATAGGGCTGTCGTACTCCAACCGAAGTGGCTAGGAGTGACCGCCCACGCGAGTACCGGTAACAACAATAGGCCGCCCAACGGAGACCCTTCAGCCGCTACCGCCATTGCCAAACCGCGTTTTCGTATGAACCACCTGTTAACTACCGTCATGAGCGGGAGCCAACTCCCTGCTGCCGTGCCTAACATGATCAGTCCATAGGAAACATAAAATGTCAGTAAGTTGTTGGTACGGCTGAACAAGACAAAACCCAGACCGGTGATCACTAGTCCAATAAATACCATGCGCCGGGGACCCAAGCGATCGATGAGGTAGCCGAGTAAGGGGCCAAATATGCTGCCTTCCAGCTGGGCAAGAGAAAATGCACCTGTTAACTGCGCCCTACTCCAGCCAAATTGCATCTCGAGAGCTTTGACCCATACACCAACTCCGCTCCATACCGGACCGCTGGCCAGGCCAATTACCAGTAGAGAAAGCCCGGCTAGCTTCCACCCATAAAACATTCCTCGCATGCGGCGGTTGACCTCTTGCAAAACAGTAGTGCTGGTGACATAGAAGGTAACCAGCGCAGCTCTAGTTTAATACCGAGATGTGAAGTCCGCCTACATTTGATTAATCGCAGACCAAGTCATGAAACTTCTCCCTTCTTCAGAAAGGGCCCCAAGAATCGACAGGGCGCACCCAGAAGGTACGCCCATCAATATCGACCTCGATTACCTCGATTTCTTGAACCATGATCATTCCTTATAAGCGAGGTATTCGCTGGGTTTCATGCCCTGCTTGTAGGCTACTTCCAACTCGTCGTTGGTGAGTTTTCCCATCGCCGTGACCTCCTGGCTCCAGCGGTAAGCGATTTCCTTGTTAACGGCTTCGCGGGACGGTTTGGGGGACGGAAACCGATTCGACAATATCTTCTTGAGTGTGGTTAGCTACGTTGAAGCATCAATTTTCATCGTCCAAAGATTCACTAAACTAGAGAGGAGCCTGATGACACCTAAAGAAATAGTTATGGGCGGATACCAATCTTTTGCTGGCGGCGACATGGAAGGTCTCGGCAAGATTTATCACAAGGATGCGTTAATTAGGGTCAATGGGAACCATGCATTATCCGGAGAATACCGCGGGTTTGATGACTTTTTGGCTAACTTCTTAGCGCAGATACCGATCAGATTTCCGAATTTCAATTTAGACATCCTGAATGTAACTGCTGAAGACGACAGGGTTCACGTGAGGGTGCATTACACTGCGGATAATTTAGATGCAGAGTCGATGCATTGTTTCGTGGTGAAAGAAGGGTTGGAAACAGAATTCGACATATTTGACGATTCCCAAAAAATGGCAGCGGCCCTAAATGGGTAGCACCATCGACCTGTACTCCCATGTGATACCGGACATGCAAGATGAACTGGCCGACGCCGTGGCCGATGTGTTGAGCGGCTAAAACCGAGCAAATAAAAATTGGTCAACGTTTGGTCAACGCCGGGCAAAAAAGCCCCCGATTGTGATGGTCGGGGGTTTTCTTATCGGCGGAAATCGGTCGATTTCGTGCCTAAAATCGTTTGGCGGGAGTGCGAGGGAGTCGAACCCACCTACCCCGCTCGTCACGAGACATAACGGATTTGAAATCCGTTCCTATTCGTACCAATAGGTTTATCTAGCCCTGTTTTCTTCTCCA